>X103_Eurasian_Blackcap__coassemble_663_pt1 | contig 2325 bp, 2 predicted proteins | sample X103_Eurasian_Blackcap__metabat2_low_PE_003 | metagenome-assembled genome bin X103_Eurasian_Blackcap | reverse complement strand
TGCGCAGCAGCTGCCCTGGCGGAGTGGGGCTCGACGACTGAGCAGCGCAGCTGATCAGGAGCCGAAGGGGGCCAGATCTGTTTTACCTGTTATTGAATACATCAGAATTCAGAGCAGGAGCAGGAACAGGAGCAGGAGACAAAAACTGAATAGGAAAAAGGGTAGGAATATTTCAGGGACAGCGCGTTATAAAGGGCAAGGCGGCGCGTCAGCGCAGCCTGCCCTTTTGGCGCCGCAGGCGCGCGGCTTTTTACGGTGCAGGCAGGAGATCTCCCCTGCCTGATACTATCTACGCAGCTTCAGGCATCCCGCGGATAAAGTTAAGCATCGCTTTAATGCGCGCCTGGCTTGCTAGTTTTTCTTCGAAGTTATTCAGGTAATACACTGGCGTATAGCGTACCCGACTTAATTGCATTGTGAGTGTATTCCCGGTGATAACCTCAGCTGCTATTCCCAGTAGGGAAAGCTGGATAAATGCCATATCAGCGGCAACCGGATCGATATCGATACAGCTGCCAAACATATGCACTGAAGGATTAATATCCGCTTCAAGCAGACATTCTGCATAGGCTATCAGCATCCCGGCGGAACCACTGGCGGGATCGCTGACGGTAATGATGCCTTCGCGCCTGATAGTCTCGGTAATACCTGGCATCAGCATTCTGGCCATCAGCGTCTGGACGCTGTAAGGGGTAAAATATTGCCCTCTTCCTCCGTCGCCCAGTTCCAGTTCCATAAATATCGCTCCCAGAAAATCATGAAACTTTGCCTCAAGCGCGGATACCATCAGACTAAAGAGTTCATGCATCTTCTCGATATCAGATGGCTCGTAACGTTCGCATATTTTCCGGCATCGCTCGATACTTTGCGGCGTTCTGATCCCGGCAATATCAAGCTCACTTGCAGCCAGCGCCAGAAAATCGCTGAATACTTCCCAGCGGTGACGATGTCGGCCCGTATCTTTAAATACGCTGACAAATTTATTCCGGTTGTACTGGGCCGTCATCAGGTTATGGACAGCCGAAAAATGTGCCTTTTCTGGCTGGCATGGTTTTTCAACAGGTTGTGGCGTCTCTCTCGCCATATCGAAAACATCAATAAAACTAAGCTGTGACATGAAATTTACTCCCGAAAATGCCACCCCATTTGGGGTGGCGGTTTCACATCACGCGAGGCCGAGACCTGCGTATACGGTGGTCATAAACTGCTGCCAGTATTCCAGGCTCATTGCCGGAACGTGGGCGCGCTTACCGCTACGCAAGGCATTTACAAACTCGTTCGCCTGTGCGACGATTTGAGGGTCGAATTGCATGGTTTAATCTCCATGTTGGTTTTACATATGCCGAATGCAAACTTTTGCGGGTACGTATCCGGCGTGGAATGAGCAGGCCTAAGCCTGCTTTTTTCATTTTTGAAACAGGTTGAATTCCTCCTTAATGCGCGTTTTAATTTGCGCATGGCTCAGGCGGCATACATCCCGAAACCGGAAATATCGCGCACCGGTCCGGGCATAAATTTCGGTCACTTCTCCGCAAGTCATTTCCGCCATCATGAACGTCTCCCAGTCATTGTTTTCACTTGTTGACCAGTTCAGTGGATACATCAGCCCCAGCGCGTTATGAAAGGCGTGCACGTCAATTTCAGAAGGCTTTGTTACGGCCTGTTCCTGACGGCGTAGCCAGTACGCGCGTTCAGCTTCGGCAGTAGCCTGCATACCGGGAACGGCAGATGATTCAGTAAGGTGTAAGTACATGGATTTTCCTTCTGTGGTTGTTGGCGACATACCCTGCCGCCGTGCGTAGTAGGATCTGCTCGTTTACTCTGCCAGCATGGCGCGTTCAAAAATCATATTGTCCTTAAGGCTCTTATCTGCATACGTCCACGCAGCCAGCCCCGTTTCACCATAAAGCTGGACGGCATATGCTTTAGCCTGTAACCAGGGCTGAACAACATGAAATGACAGCAGAGGCTTTTCGCGCATCCAGTCCAGAACTCCCTCATACCAGACGTTTTTACTCATGGCGCACAGGATGTCGCTGATTTCCTCAGCCTCTTCATGCTCAGTCAGCTGAATTTCCTTAATGCCGCAAAGCTCGGCCAGATATGCCTTTTGTTCCGCTATAACACAGGCCAGACGCGCTTTCGGGTCTGTCCCCCATCTTTTGGCAGATTCTCTGGTGGCGGCTTTTACGCTGTCGTTTTGTGTGCTCATCCTGTTTTTTCCTCCTGTCTGGTTTTCAGGTTTTCAAAACCATCACCCGTTGAGTTGACGGGGCCGCGGTTTTGACGTTTTGCGGGGACCTGCTGAACCTGCCCCCTGGTTGT
>X103_Eurasian_Blackcap__coassemble_634_pt1 | contig 2643 bp, 2 predicted proteins | sample X103_Eurasian_Blackcap__metabat2_low_PE_003 | metagenome-assembled genome bin X103_Eurasian_Blackcap | reverse complement strand
TATCCGCAAGGAGAATGCTTTTTTCACACAAGAGCATATAAAAATGGAAAAGTTTATGTTCTGCAAAAATCTCTACAAAAAAAACATACCGATATCAGTGAGTTTTTCAACCCAAAAACTTATCTTGCCTATCTATTTACTAATGCAGCTGCCTTTCGAGCTTTCTATCCAAAATACTACTCCAAAAATATCCTATTTAATTTTTTGAGCACTTTTAAAAAAAATATCTTTCATTATCCTATTTTGATAGATTTTGTTAATAGATATCAAAATGATACTAAATATTCTAAAAAATATCCTAGAATAATCACATTGCCTCTTGCAATTTATTATTTCATCATTAAAGGCATTTTATTTCAACTATTCGATAAAGGCAAAAAATGAAAATCCTCATTACCGGTGGTACAGGATTTATAGGAGCAAACCTTATCTCGAAACTTTATCAAAAATATGATATTACAGCACTTACAAGAATAGGAAGCAATACAGAAAAAATTAAAGGTTTTTGCAAGATCTTTTCTTATGATTATCAAATCAATCACCTCATTTCTCTCTTCCAGCAAGAATGTTTTGATGGCGTTATTCATTTAGCAACACACTATCAAGCCACACACTCTTCATCAGATTTAACAACAATCTGTGAGGCAAATATCACATTAGGAACTCATCTTTTAGAATCTTGTCGATATCACTATCCAAAATTCTTTATCAATACGCTTACATTTTCCCAGTTTGCAAATTCAAAGACTTATAGCCCTCCGAGCCTTTATGATGCAACCAAACAAGCTTTTTATGATCTTATCTGCTTTTATCAATCACAAATCCCAACCCTATTTTCTCATCTTTTGCTTTATAATACATATGGCCCAAATGATCCCAGACCAAAAATTTTTAATTTATGGCAAAAATATGCTCTTTCTCAAGAAATTTTAGAGATGAGTCAAGGGGAACAAGAGCTAGATTTTAGCCATATTGACGATGTGATCAATGGTTTCGATCTCTTGATTCAATTGATTCTAAAAAATAAAATTCCAAAAAATACAATCCATACACTACAAAATACTCGCTATCAATTAAGAGAGCTTGCTGATTTATATATGTCTCTCACGAAAACAAATATTAATATCAAATGGGGAGCAAAACCCTATCGATCAATTGAAATATTTAAGCCCATTGGAATACCAGATCTTCCCATTCTTCCTGAGTGGAAGCCAAAAATATCTTTACAGAAAGGAATCCAACAAATTTATGGAAAATAAAATTATAGTTTTAGGAGCAGGAATTGCTGGAATATCAGCAGCATATCACTTAAAAAAATCCAATCAGATTGAAGTTTTTGAAAAAAATAACGATTGGGGTGGAATGTGTGGAGGTTTTTATCTTTCAAGCCCAAAAGGAGATTTTTGGTTTGATCATGCTGTTCATCTTTCCTTTGCTAAGGATCCTTATGTTCAAAAAGTCTTTCATCAATCAAGCCACCCAAAAAGACATATTCCTAAGCCAATGAACTATTATCAAGGCCATTGGGTTAAACACCCTGCACAAAATAATCTTTACCCATTGTCTTTGAAAGAAAAGATTTTGGCTCTCAAAGATATGATTGAAAATCATAATCAAAAATCTCATCTTCTTAATTTTGAACAATGGTTAAGAGCACAATATGGAAATTACTTCACAGAAAACTTTCCTATGCGATATACTCGTAAATATTGGACAACAGAAGCTAAAAACTTAAGTACTTCTTGGGTTGGGACCCGTCTTTATACCCCAAACCTTGAAGAAATTTTACAAGGAGCAATGAGTCCTGACACTCCAAACACATACTATGCGCAAGAAATGCGCTATCCAGAGAATGGGCAATATCGTTCATTTTTTAAAGCCTTAAGAGATGAAATTCAAATTTCCTTTAAAAAAGAAGTTATCGAAATTGACACTAAAAATAAAAAAGTTCTGTTTTCTGATCATACGCAAGAAAAATACTCTCATCTTATCTCCACCTTGCCTTTAAAAGAAATCGTTAATCTTATCAATCATACACCGCAAGAAGTTATTGATGCTGCCAACAATCTATATGCTACCTCTGTTGCTTTAGTTTCATTTGGTTTTAAACAAAAAGATATTCCAAAAGAATTATGGTTTTATATCTATGATGAAGACAAGCTTTTTGCACGCGTCTATAGTCCATCATACAAAACAGCAAATAACGCACCTGATGGTTGTTCTAGCCTGCAAGCAGAAATTTACTTTTCACATTTTAAACCATTACAAGAACTGACCCAATGTCATTTATCTGATGCAAAAGAATTTCTTATTCAACATACAAAACAAAAATTTATTGAAATGGGAATTTGCAATCAAGAAGATATCATTTGTGAAGATTTTAGAATTATTCCTTATGCAAATGTTATTTTTACACATCAATTAGAAAAATCTAGAGAAGTAGTAAAAAAATTTTTAGAGAGTAGAGATATTATTTCTTGCGGAAGATTTGGAGAATGGGATTATCTTTGGAGCGATCAAAGCTTTTTAAGTGGGTATAATGCTGCCTTAAAATTAAATCAGACTTTGGAGTAACAAAATGAAAACTCTTTCTCCAGAAGAACAATATGCAATCATTAAAGAGGTAGAAAGCAAATATTCTAA
>X103_Eurasian_Blackcap__coassemble_600_pt1 | contig 3103 bp, 2 predicted proteins | sample X103_Eurasian_Blackcap__metabat2_low_PE_003 | metagenome-assembled genome bin X103_Eurasian_Blackcap | reverse complement strand
TAAGAATAAGAATAAAGAAAGATAAAGAAAGATATTAAGAGTATTGAAGTGATTAGAGTAATAAAGTAATTAAAATAAAGAAAAGTAATTGGAGTATTAGAAGCACTTTGCTTTGGTTAGTTTATTGCTTTGATTTATTATTTAATTTAATCTTCGCACTAATAGCAATTTATAAATGTTTAAAAGACTAAAAAGACTTAAGATCAATGAAGCTAGAGTTAAAAAGAATGATTAAAAAAAGGTTCAAGGTCAATTTTCTTTTCATAGAATGCTTTGCCAATGATCACACCCCCTTTAATTTTATGCTGAGTGAAACTTGTTTGTAGATTTTTTAAGTGTTCTTCTGAGCCAATTCCTCCACTTGCGATACAATCAATACCACTTGCTTTTGCAATTTTGATTGTAAAATCTAAATTAATCCCATCTAAGGTTCCATCTTTGCTGATATCGGTGCAAATGATAGCTTGAATACAGCTGTCTTTAAATTGACTTGCAAAATTAATCGCATTTATATTTTGAACTTCTTTCCATCCGTGTATAGCAACTTTTTCATTTTTAGCATCAATACCGATAGCAATTGGATATTTTTCTGCCATTTTGAGCGTAAAATTTAAATCTTGCAGAGCAATGGAGCCTAAAATCACTCGTGAGACTCCAAGGTCAAAATACTGCTTTATATGATCCTGAGTGCGAATTCCGCCGCCAATTTGTATTTTTATATCCGTTGTTTTTATGATTGTTTTAATGATTTCAAAGTTTTTTGGGCTTCCTTGAACTGCGCCATTGAGATCGACAAGGTGAAGCCATTTTGCCCCTATTTTTTTAAAATTAATTGCAAAATCAAGAGGGTTTCCATAAATTTTTGCACTTTGCATGTCACCTTTATATAGCCTAACAGCCTGACCATCTTTAAGATCAATAGCAGGGAAAATTTCAAACATATCAATCACCTTTTTTGCTGTGTTAAATGGTTTTAATCAGTTGTTGTATTATAAAAATAAAATCTAAAAATTTGATAAAATAAGCAAAAAATGGGTAGAGAAATGCAGAGAGAGGTTGTTAAAGGTCTTATTGACTGTTTTGATTATTTTAAAAAATATTATGTTGATGTTTTGGAGTCTCTAAAAGCTATGCTTGAGGTTTTGTTGATTTATAGGCAAAATCCTGATGCGCTTTTTTCAAAGCAGTCTTTAGCGCAACAAGCAGATGAGCTTGGTATCTCTAGGCCTTTAATTTTAACCTCTAAAATGAAGCTACAAAAAGTTTTTAAATTTTTGTCTAAACAAAGTCTGGATCAAGAAAATATAGAAGCATTTTTTCATATCATTACGCAACAAAAAACACTCAATAAGCTCTATGATTATTCCACACCGCTTGAAGTCAATCAGCTTTTGGTTGGTTTGCTAGAAATCCAACCTTATCAAAAACTTTATAATCCTTGCTATGGTATGGGGAGTGTTTTTCTGAGTTTAAAAGAAAAAAAAATAAAACTTTTTGGTGAGGAGTTGGATCTAAAGCTCTCTGACATTGCCCATTTAATTGTGAGAATATGTGGGATTGATGATATACAACTATTTGTCAATGATTTGTTAAAAAGACCTTATTTTTTTCATCAGCATCAAGCTGAAAAATTTGATTATATCCTTTGTAATCCTCCTATGTATGCTCATATGGGAATGGAATTTTTAAAACAGGATACAAGGTTTGCACAAATAGGAGCTTTAACCAAGCATTACCCAGAGTTGATTTTTTTGATACATTCTCTTTCTCATCTTCAAAAGCGTGGGGTTTTTATCGTGCGTAATCAAGTGTTGCAAAAATCTGGAATTGAAGCTAAAGTCAGGCAAAAACTTTGTGAGGATAAATTAATTTCTGCCATTATAGAATTGCCTAAAAATATCTTTCCTCTACAGAAGTATGATTTTTCTATCATTGTAGTGGAGCCTCATAGCGAGGATATTTTATTGATTGATGCAAATCATAGTTTTTTTTGCCAAAAAGATGGAAAATATAATCGTTTGATACATCTTGATCAAATACTCAATCTCTTCAAAAATAGAAAAAGCAGTGAACATTCAACTCTTATAAAAGTCTCTCAAATTGATTGTTATGATCTACGCGCAAGTGTGGCAATTAGACAGCAAAAGAGTGAAGGACAAGATACTCTAGAATCTTTGGGTTTTGAGATTATTCGCGGACAGAGGGTTTATGGTGGTGGCAATGATGAAGATATTGATTTTTTTGATGTAGGGATTGCGGATTTTAAGGCTCTTGGATTTAGTGTTGAATTTTCAAATAAAAAAAGGAGAGGCAATATTAAAAAAATAAAAAAATATGCCTTAAAACCCTATGATTTATTGCTTTCATTGCGAGGCAGTGCCCCAAAAATCACAATCCTTGGAGAGATAAAAGGGGTTTGTGTCGCAAATGCTGGTGTGATTGTTATACGCCATCAGGATCCACAAAGAGCAATGGAGCTTTATGGATTTTTCTTCACTCATCGTGGTGAGGAGTGTTTGCGTAATGTTTATGAAAATAGCGCAGATGGGGTTTTGGATCTGAGGCTTTTGGCGCAACTAAAATTACCTAAAAAACTCAAGAGTCCAAAGTTTATGGAAAAGATACTTAAGCTTTCAGAAAAAATGAAAAAACTAGAAATACTGATTGATCAACTCAAAAATGAAGAAGAGTAAAGGAGTGGAATGAAAGTAATTCAAACAGGAATTAGAGATATTCAGGCTTGTTCTGGAGTGAAAATTATGATGCCTTCAAATTTATATGAGTGCAGTTTGGGTAAAGATGTTTTTGTTGGTCCTTTTGTTGAAATTCAGCAAAAAGTTACAATCGGATCAAGAACTCGTATCCAAAGTCATAGTTTTATTTGTTCTTTGGTAGAGATAGGAGAGGATTGTTTCATTGGTCACGGGGTCATGTTTATTAATGATACTTTTTCTAATGGTTTTTTAGCAGAGAATTCTAAAATGTGGAAAAATACAAAAATAGGAAATCGTGTTTTAATTGGAAGTAATGCGACAATTTTGCCAGTAGAAATTTGTGATGATGTTGTGATTGGTGCAGGAAGTGTCGTTACAAAAGATATTTT
>X103_Eurasian_Blackcap__coassemble_590_pt1 | contig 3320 bp, 4 predicted proteins | sample X103_Eurasian_Blackcap__metabat2_low_PE_003 | metagenome-assembled genome bin X103_Eurasian_Blackcap | reverse complement strand
AAATCAAAAAAAACAAAAGAAATTTAGATCAAAAAAGTTATTTTTTATATAAATGTATTATTTTTTTTTTTTTTTTTTTTCTAGAAATGTTATTATTTTAAAAGCAATTTTTAATTTAAAGATTGATAATTAATTTGTCTACTTATAAGGATTATTTTATGAAAATTAAAAAAAGTCTTTCATTAGGTGTGGTTGGTCTTGGTGCAGCATTAGCTGCAATAGGAACAACTGTTGCATTAAGCTCATGTAGTTCTCCTAGTAAGGAAGAACCTATTAATGACGAGCAAAAAATTAATTTAAATGACATGAAGAAAATTAATGAAGAGCCTAAAATTAACATTTTTGATGTAGGTGACGATGTTGCTTTAGAGGTAAATCCGAGTTTGATACAAACTCCACTTCTTTCGACAGGCATCACTAAAAATGACTATGAATATTATTGATTTGTTAAGCAAAATGTTGGTGAAGACGAAGTTCCAACATTAACGTATGATGATTATTTTGGTCATTCAAATAGTAGACTTGTTTTAAAAGATTTGTCACAAGACTATGATGGAGCGTCATTTTATTGCATACTAAAAAATAAAGTTGATTCGAATGAACCAGCTTATTATTGACACGAAAAATTACAACTATCAGATAATTACACAATTAATTCATTACATTTAAATGTTAATGGTAATTCGATTGGTGATGGTCTAGATGAAAATGGTATTGATACTTACTTAATAAATGAAGATGAAAATATAACTATTTCAGTTCAACCTGAGATTAACAGTAAGTTTGTCAATAATTTAAAGTTTCAATGGTACAAACAAAATGATGGAAATTGATCAGAAATCGTTAGCACTGATATTGACTTAATATTCAATGAAATCAAAGAAGAAAATTCAGGTGTTTACAAATGTGCAGCTTGATTAGAGAATGAAGATTATAATGGTGAAGTTATTCAAACACAAAAATTAGAAACTAAACCATTTCATATAAATGTAGTAAAAAATAAAGACTACACTACTTTGCCAACAACTGTTTTAACTAGCGAAAATGATGATGAATTTATGAAAAATTGAATTTCATACGATATCACTTATCCTTCCATTAAAGAAAACGATAATGTGGTACTTATTCCAAATTATGAAATCGGTGAATTTTCATTTGGCGTTGGTTCAGCACAAGTACCATTATTAAATGCAAAAAATTCTGATTTCACAGTTAGCACTCAATGATATAGAAATGGTATTGCCATAGAAACAAAAGAGTACAACGGTGAAATAGTAAAAAATAATAAAAGTAATGATGATACATCGTTTTTCCAATATAAAGATTCATTAATTATTCAAAATATTAATAAATCTTTTGAAAGTGAATATTTAGCAAAAACTACTGTCACTTTTAAAGAGGGTGGACAATATACATTTACTTCAGCGAAAACTAACGTTAAATTTCAATCTGATAATCTAGACTTAGTGTGATTAGATGACGGTTTGTCAAATGATATTTATTTAGGTGAATCATTAGAATTAAAACTTGATCTTCTTAACAAAGAAAAATCCGAATTAAGTGATTTGAGATTTGATTGAAAATATGCAAGTAAAAATAATCCAGATCAATGAAATGATTTAAATTCTGATAGCAACAACGAAAAACCTGATTCACTTTTTTTATCAGCTAATGATGTTGTAAATTTTAATGGTTGTAAATTTAAGTGTGTTGTTTCATGAGTTGATTCAGATACAAGACAAAGAAAAGAAACATCTATAGAAACGAGTGACTATATTAATGTTATTTATCCAGAATTTGAAGACATTGGATTAATTAATAGAAATAATGTAAGTGTTGGAGATAAACTTTGATGAAATGCTGATACTACAATAAGTAACCAGCCTAATCATAAAGCCAGTGTAAAATGAGTAAAACAATATTCTTGATGAATTAAACAAAATAATGACGAGTGAAAAGAATTTGAAGATAATAATACAAGCAATTTAATCATTGATAATGTTAATCAATCATATGATGGTTCGCTTGTTAGAGGTATTGTTGGTGTGGTGCCTAAAGGAACGATTTCACCTCTTAATGTAAATAATGATTCAACAGAAAATAGTAATTTATTTAGTGTAAAAGATTTAGGAAACTCATTGATTACTTTCTCAAGAAACACAACAAAAGATATAGAGTCAAAAGTTATAGATTCAATTAAAGAAGAAGTTAAAAAATTAGACCAAGAAAATATTTCATTAGCTGAAATTAGATCAATAGTTAAGAAAAACTTCTTTGTACGTGATGAAGATATCGATTATATCGATATTGAATATGGTAGTAACTATAATACTAAAAATGGTTCTTCAAATTGAACTATAAAAATTAAAACAAAAACCGAATGAAACAAAGATCTTGCTTCGGATTCAGTTTCAATTTCTGAAGATAGTACTTTATTAACGATTAAAAATATTATTTTAGATGTAGAAAATATAACTGTTAACTTTGCTACATCAGAAAATATTAATACAATGGATAATTTGTTTAAACAAAGAATTTATGAAAATATTAAAAATATTAGTAGTAAAGAATCTTTTAAAGAAAAAGTATTTAATGATTTGGGAATTTCTAATGAAATCGTAGAAAATTTTGAATTTTATGAAATTAATAATGATCAAAGAGATTCAAATTTATTCTTATTAAAGAATGCAAAATATGGATTAAACATCAAATTAAAGGATGGTTTTGCTTTTAAAGATGGTAAAAATTCATTGTACAAAGAATATAATTACCAATATACTGAGATAATTACAACAAACGAGCATTTATTTTCAAATAATGCAATAAGCAATATTGTTACTTATTTATCTACTTTATTTGTTCAAGGTGAATTTAATGGTAGAACAAATTTATGAAATAGCAATCAGTTAGGTACTAAACTAGCTACGAAATTATATATAACTTTAGATGAAAACAAAGAATTAAATTTTATTACTGACAATATCCCAAGTAATCAGACAGAAATAGCTGAAGTTAATATGGAACTATTGAAATCAACCGATAAAAAACACTATCTTTCTAATTTGAATACTAAGTATTATAATGGTTTAATTAAAATAACTAGAAATGTTGGCTTTAAAGATTTTAATTCTAAGTTATCATCATTTGTTGATTTATTAAAAACTCGTATTATAAGTAAGGTTCAAGAATTGTATGGTGCTATATTCTCAAATATTCCTTCAAATTTAAACACGATTAAAAATGACAAAAATTGATTTTACCTAGATTTTGCAAATGATGGGCAAGATTTAGTATTCAATATGAAGTCAAGAATTATGGAT
>X103_Eurasian_Blackcap__coassemble_561_pt1 | contig 3827 bp, 5 predicted proteins | sample X103_Eurasian_Blackcap__metabat2_low_PE_003 | metagenome-assembled genome bin X103_Eurasian_Blackcap | reverse complement strand
ATTTTTTGTTTTTGTTTTACTCTAAAATTTAAGCATAAAAACCTTAAGACATTACTTAAACCTAAGTTAATTACTTTTTACTTTTAACTTTCTAAAAAGTTCATTGGCTTGAAGCATCAATTAAGCAACAATCATGATTTCTGGTATAATCAAGGTTTTAAAACTTTCAGGTATGGATAAAATGAAATTTTATGATGAGAAAGATTGCAATTTTGATTTAATTCGCACGAAAAAAGTAGCAATGCTAGGATTTGGCTCTCAGGGTAGTGCTCATGCACAGAATCTTAAAGACAGTCAGGTAGAAGTAATTGTGGGATTGAGAGAAGGAAGTGCAAGTCGAGAAAAAGCACAGCAACTTGGTTTTAAGGTTTGTGATGTGGTTGATGCAGTTAAGCAGTGTCAGATCATTGCTTTTATGATACCAGATGAATTGCATTTTAAAGTATTTGAAGAGATAAAACCTTTTTTGCAATCTTCTCATACTCTTTTATTTTGCCATGGATTTAGTGTCCATTTTAAATTAGTCCAGCCACCTAAAAATGTTGGTGTGATTATGGTAGCTCCCAAAGGACAGGGCAAGGGTGTAAGAAGTGAATTTTTAGCAGGTCGTGGAATTCCTGATTTGATCGCAGTGGCTCAACAAAATCAAGAAGGCAATGCAAAAGAGCTTGCTTTGGCTTATGCTGGCTGTATTGGCGGAGGAAAAAGCTTTATTGCACAGACGACCTTTAAAGATGAATGCGAAATGGATCTCTTTGGGGAACAAGCTGTTTTGTGTGGCGGTTTGAAGTCTTTGATGCTTGCAGGGTTTCAAACTCTTGTTGAAGCTGGCTATCCAAAGGAGTTGGCTTATTTTGAGTGTATGCATGAATTAAAGCTTGTGGTTGATCTTTTTTATCACAATGGTTTAGAGGCTTTGCATCAGAATATCTCTAATACTGCAGAGTATGGAATGATTACTCGTGGTGATAGAATTATTACTGAAGAGACACGCAAGGAGATGAAAAAGATTTTGGCTGAAATTCAAGATGGAAAATTTACTCAAGAGTTTATAAAAGAGTTTGAAACAGGTTTTTTATCAATGAAAAAAGAACGCCAAAAAGCAAAAGATCATCTTGCTGAAGAAGTGGGTAAAGAATTGCGAAAGAAAATTTTTAATCTTTAAGTAAGGAAAGGAAACATATGGCAGAAGTTATTACGATTACTTCCGGAAAAGGTGGAGTAGGAAAATCTACTTGTACAGCAAACCTTGCTGTTGGGCTTGCGCAAATGGGAAAGAGAGTTGTTGCGGTTGATTTTGATATTGGACTCAGAAATCTTGATATGATTTTGGGGTTAGAAAATCGTATTGTTTATGATGTTGTTGATGTAATGGAAGGAAAGTGTAATTTAAATCAGGCACTCATTAATGACAAAAAAACAAAAACTCTCTATTTTCTTCCAGCAAGTCAAAGTAAAGATAAAAATATCTTGGATAAAGATAAGGTGTATCGATTGATTGAGGAGCTTAAAAAAGATTTTGATTTTATTTTACTTGACTCTCCTGCTGGGATTGAGAGTGGGTTTGAACATACAATTTTTTGGGCAGATAGAGCATTGGTTGTGGTTACGCCTGAGGTGAGTTCTGTGAGGGATAGCGATCGTGTGATCGGCATTATTGATGCAAAGTCTGATAAAGCAAAAAATGGAGATGAGGTGCAAAAACACATTATCATTAATCGCATTAAGCCAGAATTGGTAGCAAAAGGAGAAATGCTTAGCACAGATGATGTGTTGAGTATTTTAGCTCTTCCTCTTATAGGACTTGTCCCAGAAGATAGCCGTGTAGTGTCTGCGACAAATACAGGAGAACCAGTGATTTATACTAATAGTCCGAGTGCAATTAGCTATAAAAATATTGTTCGAAGAATCCTAGGCGAAGAGGTTGAATTTGAAAAATTACAACCGAAAAATTGGATTCAAAGGTTGTTTCAATGATTTTGCTAGATAAAATTTTTGGTAGAAAAACATCGGCTTCAACTGCTAAAAATCGATTGAGTTTAATGTTGGCTACAGAAAGAAGTGCAAATCTTCCTTATATGGAGGAGATGCAAAAAGAAATTTTAGAAGTGGTCAAAAAATATACAAAAAGTTCTCGCGTTAGCGTTAAGACAGATTCTAATCAAAATATCAATGCTCTTGAAATTGAAGTGGTTTTGGAGTGATGATAGAAAATTGAAGAGTAATTTTATTTATGATGAAATTTCTTTGGAGGCTTTGAGCTTAAAAAATCAAGACAAACTCCAAATGCTTCAGAAAAATCATCATTTTATTTCGCACTTATTTTTTTCTGGTAATCTAGAACTTTTGAATTCAGAACTTTTAGTTGCAATAGTTGGATCACGCAAACCAAACCCTTATGCGAGATCTATGACAGCAATGATTGCATCTGAGCTTGCTAAGTATAAAGCCTGTATTATTAGTGGTGGAGCTCTAGGGATAGATATTATTGCTCATAGCAATGCCCTAGATTCCACGATTATGGTATCTCCTTGTAGTATCGATTTGATTTATCCTATAAGCAATGCAGAAATTATTAAAAAAATTTCTGAAAAAGGTTTGATTTTAAGTGAGTATAAAAAATGTTATAGACCTTATGCTCACTCATTTTTACAGAGAAACCATATTATTATCGCACTTGCAGATATCGTCATTATTCCTCAAGCAGATTTAAAAAGCGGTTCAATGAGTAGCGCTTTCACAGCTTTAAAGTTTCAAAAACCACTTTATACAATTCCTCATCGTGTGGGAGAGTCTGAAGGAACAAATTCTCTTTTAGAGCAAGGTGCTGCAAAGGCAATTTATAATATTTCTTCATTTATTCAAAATGAGTTATGTCTTAATATTCAAAAAAATGATGAAATTTTAAGATTTTGTGCCAATATGCCAAGCTTTGAAGAAGCGTTCTCACAATTTGGAGAAAAAATTTTAGAATATGAATTAGAAGGTAAGCTTATACGAGAAAATGGAAAAATTAGAATCAAGTAAAAAAAATATTCTTGCTGTAGATATTGGGCTTAAAAGAATAGGGTTAGCATTTTTTTTTAAAACTATTATTTTTCCTCTTGATCCAATTTTGCGTAAAAATCGTAATCAGGCAGTGGAAGACTTAAGAAAAATTATTAATGAAAAACAAGCCAGTCTTCTTGTGGTTGGGTTTCCTCAATCAGAAGAAATGCAAAAAAGAATTATTCACTTTGTCCGACTTCTTGATAGCCATTTGCCATTGGTGTATATTGATGAAGATTTTACAAGTCAAGAATCAAAAGATGAACTCTTGTATCTTAAAAAAAAAGAACGCCAAAAAGCAAAAAAAGATGGCAGAATCGATTCGTTATCAGCGTGTAAAATTCTAGAACGCTATCTTGATAAAGAGAATTTAAAATAGCATTCTAGAAAAATTTTATTGATTTTTATTATAAAAGAGTTGATAGATAAAAATTGTTATTACAACTAATGGTGCAATATATCTGATAAGGAATAACCAAAGAATAAACACTTTGTCATTAAAATAATATTGAGTGAAATCCTTTAGTTTTTCCTTTTTGATATTCCAGCCTACAAATACACAAGATGCTAAAGCTCCAAGTGTGAGAATGATATTAGAGCTTAGCCAGTCCATCCAGTCAAAAAGGGATTTTTCTCCAAATGTGAGATACACACCATATTTTTTACTGATAGAAAATGTTGCAAAAATCCCTAAAATAAAAACAATAAGAGATAAAAGCCAAGCTGATTTAACCCTACCCAAAGAAGTTTTATCTTCACACCATTTTACTGCAGGTTCA
>X103_Eurasian_Blackcap__coassemble_521_pt1 | contig 4506 bp, 6 predicted proteins | sample X103_Eurasian_Blackcap__metabat2_low_PE_003 | metagenome-assembled genome bin X103_Eurasian_Blackcap | reverse complement strand
AAAAATTCAGCCATTATTATAACAAAAAAACTAAAAATTAGTATGGATTCTTAACCCAAGTAGTGCATCGTTTATTTCCCTTAATACATCATCTGAAAAAATACTCTTAAGAGGATCTTTTCCTGTAAGTTGTAAAAATATTGCTTGGGTTAGATATATCTTTGGTTGGATAATATAGCTATCTAAAGTTTCAAAAATAGCGATTCTAGGATTAAAAGAATCAATAACCATTGAAAGTTCTTCATCATAGTATTGTAGATCTGCAAAAGGCAATTTAATTCTGTAATCATCATTCATTAAGAATGAAAAAAATCCATTATGGCTAAAGGTTGGCAAGTTTGTTTCATTAGATAAGATATCCTCGATTTTTTTATATTTTTTATTTGTCATATTAGCTAGTTCAATAAAAATTTTATCCAAGGTATCGGCATTTACAGGGAATATAGACTTGATTTCATCTTCATCATTAACCACAAATAAACTATCTTGCTTAACTGCGGTCGTTTGTTTGATTTCCATCGTTTCATTGTTATAGGCTTCAATGTAAAATTCATCATTGCTTAGTTGAAAGTTTAAAATCCAATTTCTATTGATATCTAGCTCATTAAAAAAGACACCAGAAACATAGCTTGTTATTTCTCTACAAGCATTTAAGACTATTTTTTCTTTAGTTAAACCTAGCATAAAAACCCTTTGATTTAAAATTTTGTTTTGATTGTATCTCAAAGCCTGATAGTTTTTCAAATGAAACAGTGAAAACAAAACTAATAGATTTTCTTTTGAAGTGATTTGAATTTGAAAGTAAAGAATAGAAAGAAAAAAAGGGTTAAGTGCAAGCACTCAACCCCGCTAAACTAACTTAATAGTTTTTATCGTGCTGAGATTGTATACTAACTTTTTGAATAAATCAAGCTATTTGTTTTATTTTTCAACAAAATAACTATAAATTTTTGAATTGCTTTAAAACGAGAGGTAAATAACTGCTCTTTTTGGAAATAATCTTGGTGCTTTTTACACCTCTTTAAAAAAGCAAATAATTCCTTAATTCTAGCCCTATATAAGCCTTTTGATTGGCAAATATGACAAAATAAGACCAACAAAGCGGAGAAATCAAGCAATAATGTTACTTTAGAAAAATGTTTTCGTTCTTGTTGTCCCAGTTTTTTGAGAATATTAATAAAAATCTTTTTTTGATTGTTCTGGTTAGCAAAAGTATTTAATAGGCAAGTATTATGTGCAGTTGCATTACGCAAAATTCTTACGCTTTGTGCCAATGAGGCATAATGCTTGTAGGTTTTATTGCGTGGTTCATATTTGTCAAAATACAATTGAAATAATCTTAAAAAATCCCCAAAGCTTAAAACTTCAATAATATTCCATAGTGAAAAATTATTTTGATATTTATCAATCAAATCCTTTATATAGCCTGATTTTTTATTGCAGATATTCTCTCTTATATCTGGGTCTGGGTGTTGTGCAAAAAAGTCTTCAATGATAGTATAACCATCTTCTCTCTCATTATCATTAAAGTGCCTAAGCAAGATCAATTTTAAACTATGTTCAATGTCTATACTAAAGGACAAGATCAATTTTCTAAGATAAAAATCTAGTGTTGCAAATTCTTTGAGATAGGCAAAATCAAGATTGACATATTTTCCTGTTTTTGGGTTCTTTGTATAATTCTTGGCATAGGCTTTTATTCTAAAGAAGCTATTTTTATCTCTTAAGTAGATCTCTGCATTTTCTTTTGAATACTCTTTAAATAAAATTCCTTTTTCCTCGAGATGACTAACTTGTTCACTAAAATTTAGTTTTTGTTTTAACACTTAAAACCTTTTTGCTTTTTATTATTATATCTTATCAAACAATCAGGGTTATGGACTTTGGTAGGTTAAATCATTCATTTAAAAAGAAAAAATCTCCTTAAATCAAAGATTTAAAAAAACAAAAACCTCCAAAGGGAGGAAAATCTGTCAAAAGACATTATTGATTTTTTTAATCAAACAAACTGCGATTTCCATAGAGATCGCTATTTTGTTGTTCTTGGATTTGATAAGTGCCAAAGCTACCATCTTCTTTAAGTTCAGTGTCCTTAAAAGAAAAATCAGAAACCCAAAATTTGAATTCTATAATAGCTTCTTCGAAATCTTCAGGATCAAAATAAACCCTATAATTAGGATCGATTTTGTCGTTTGAATGATGCGTTAAAACAAGCTTTTTTCTGATTTTAGAAAAAGAAAGATCAACAGAGAGATTATCTCTATCAATTTCTTGAATACAAGCCTCTGATTTTAAAATATCAGAAATAATTTTTTGCCTTGATACCTTTTTTCTTTGTTCTATAAGATCAATCAAGCTTTGTTGGCTATCCAAATCACCAAGTCTATATACTGTCATTTCATTTTTTTGTGTTATCATTTTCATCTCCTTATTATTACGAATAATAAGGGATAGTTTTTTAAACCCTTTGTTAGGGAATAAGAAAACTATCCCCAACTCGGGCTACTTCATTAAAATGGAATTTCTTCCTCGGGAATTTCTATAGGCATTTTCACACTTTTTCCAGCTTGATCCCCTGTCTGATTAGGAACCTGTGTTTGATTAAACTGTCCTTGATTTTTCATTGGAGACTGACTAGGAACCTGTGTTTGATGACTAAACTGTCCTTGATTAGAAAGCTCTTCGCTAACTCCACCAACAGTAACTTCCTCTTTTTTATCGATGAAATTTATATTTTCAGCGATAATAACATGCCTACTCTTTTTGGCACCCGTCTGATCTGTCCAAGACTCATAAGAAAGTCTTCCTTCAACCATTAGTCGACTGCCTTTCCGCAAATATTGATTAGCCACTTCAGCAGTTCTGCCAAAAAGCTTCACATCAATAAAGCATGGCTCTTCTGTTATGCTTCCATCTTGCTTCTTAGTTCTTCTATTACTTGCCATTCCAAAAACAGCTACAGCCATTCCACTAGGCAAATAACGCAACTCAACATCTCTTGTCAAATTTCCTAAAAAAATAACTTTGTTAAACATGTGAACTCCTTATTTAATTTTTTAATCACTAAAATAAGGATAAGACTAACCCATTACTGGGACAAAGCTTTTAGTCTTATCCCAACTTGGGCTAACAACATTAGAGAATATAAAACTCTCTAAAAGAAAGAGAAATCTCCCTTTAAAGGAAGAAAAAATTCTCTTCCTTCAAGGAAGTTTTAAAAAAGCAAAAAAGCCAAAAGAGGCTTACTTGCTTCTTTTTTTAAGTGTTAAATAATCTGTCAAATCAAAACCTTTCTTTAAAAATTCTTTCGATATGTTTTTTTCAAAACTACCAATAGAAATTTCCTTTGCGATATTTTTTAAAATATCTGAATGTTTTTGATTAAATTTAAAACCTGCTTCATCGTAATCACCAACAATTAAAACTCTCCTATCTCTAAAACACTCTAACTCTTCTTCTGTAAAGTTGCTCACAGCACTTCCTGGCGTAACTGCTAAGAATCCTCGTGCCGTTGCATTGAGAACATCTTTTTCACCCTCACACAAAAAGACTAATTCATCTTTAGGTGCATTCTTCAAAGAAGAGAGGTTGAAAGACACTCTTTTTCTGCCTTTACAAAATCGAAGCTTGTTTTGTTTTAAAACAGGGTTATAACGCCAAAGATTTATAATGTTTCCATCAAAATCAAAAATAGGCATTACCAATCTATCGCAATCATTTTTTATTGCTTTAGAAAAACCAATAAGAAAGTTTTTTGCAAGTTCTATTATCTGTTTTTCATCATCAATACTGGTGATTGTTTTCTTTAATAAATCTTTATAAGCTTGACCGAGTAAAGAAGGTTTTAGAAATTTTTTTATAAACCATTCTCTATCGATATATTTCCTCTTTTTTTGCTCTTCTTGAAAAGTATTAGATGCTGTAGAAGTAGAAACAATACTTTGTGGGATTTCGCCATTTGAGAGTAAATTTTGACAATACTCCAAAGACTCTTTTTTGTTTAAACCCGCAGGTATTTTTCCTGTTTGTTCTAAAACATGATAAATACTCCCATGAAATCCTGAACCATAGTCATGAATGGATCCATCATTATTAATAAGTGCAGAGGGAGTTCTCTCATCTCTCAAACTACAAAAATAATGACTTCCATTTTTTGTGATCCGAAATCCAAGCTTTTCCAAACAAGAAATAGTCGCTTCTCTACCAAGATAAAAATTAAACCGTTTTCCAGCCATTTTTACCCTCCACTAAGTCATTCCATACAATATCCCGAATACTGACAGCAGATTGACTAAAAAAGCCATTTTGAATTTTACTTCTATAGCACTCCTCTAGTTCAACTACCTTATCATCATCACTGCATTGTTTTTTAACTTCTTCCATAAGCAAATAAAGAAAATCATAAGCATTAAACCTCACGATAATATCATTGTTGTCCATTTTAAACTCCTTTTTTCTTTTCCTTTCAGATCAGATAAAAAATATCTCTTAAAAAAGGATAAGAAC
>X103_Eurasian_Blackcap__coassemble_488_pt1 | contig 5066 bp, 5 predicted proteins | sample X103_Eurasian_Blackcap__metabat2_low_PE_003 | metagenome-assembled genome bin X103_Eurasian_Blackcap | reverse complement strand
ACCTAACCAACCTAACCAACCTAACCAACCTAACCAACCTAACCAACCTAACCAAAAGGAACAAACCCCAACATCACAGCAAAAAGCAAATGCTTTTTATGAAAGAAATCAAAAAATCATCGATGCAATGAAAGATCAAATTCCAATTAAAGCAATCAGGAGTCTTTAACAATGATCCCTGCATCAAATGAAAAAATTATTTTTGAAAAAACACTAAAACTCTCTGAGCTTCCTGTTTTATTTCAAGTTATAGATACACTCATTCAGAATAACAAGCGTATTTTCTTGCTTCAAGGCGATCTTGCAAGCGGAAAAACAACATTAATTAGCCATTATATTCAATACGCAATAGGCGATCAGAGCGTCTCATCACCGACCTTTTCTTTAATGCACCAACACGGAGATTTTTTTCATTACGATCTCTATCATCACGGATTAGATCAGTTTATTGAATATGGTTTTTTAGAAAATCTCGATCAAGGCATACATTTCATAGAATGGGGAGATAAAAATTTATCCAATATTCTCAAAAATAGTCGGTATAATTATTCGACTATAAAAATAATCAAACAAGAGAATGCGCGACACTATAGGATACTGACAGATGAACAAGCTCATTGCAAAAAATCTTAGCAAACAAATTAAAAAAACTTCAATTGTTCAAGATGTCTCTATAGAAGTGCATAGCGGGGAAGTTGTCGGTCTTCTTGGACCAAACGGAGCAGGAAAAACCACAACCTTTTATATGATTTGCGGGCTACTTAAACCAAGTGGAGGCAATGTTTTTTTAAACGATCAGGATCTATCCCAATACCCTCTTCATATGCGATCAAATCTGGGAATTGGCTACCTCCCACAAGAATCAAGCATTTTTAAAGATTTAAGCGTTGAAGAAAATCTCATTATCTCCGCAGAAAGCACTTTTAAAGACAAAAAACAAGCACAAGAAAAAATTGAAGATATGCTTCAAGCTTTTAATATTGAACCAATCCGGCATCGCAAAGGCGTTAGCCTTTCTGGTGGCGAGAGGAGAAGAGTAGAGATCGCTCGTGCTCTTGTTAAAAATCCAAAATTTATTTTATTAGATGAGCCGTTTGCGGGAGTTGATCCGATCGCAATGCTTGATATCCAAAGGATTATTCAAAAACTTGTCACGCTCAATATCGGGGTTTTAATCACAGATCATAATGTCAGAGAAACTCTCAGTGTTTGTCATCGTGCCTATGTGATTAAAAGTGGTTCTCTTCTTGCTAGTGGTCACGCACAAGAGATTTATCAAAATCCACTTGTCAGAAAATATTATCTAGGCGAAAATTTTAAGGTGTGATATGGCAGCACCCACCTTACGCCAAAACACACAAGTAAAAGGCAAACTTTCAAATACGCTAAAAAATTGGCTTCCTATCCTGCAAAGCAATATCCTAGAGATTGAAGAAACAATCAACGATTACGCTCTTGAAAATCCACTTATTCATATCCAAAGTCAAATCACTTCTGATTTTAGCTCTAAGCTTAAAAAATCCCCATCAAAAAATCCAGTCAAAAATTCCATTTCGGATAAAATCGAAAGTCTTAGCATACAGCAAAAAGGTCTATATCAAATTTTAGAAGAACAAATCATTCCACCGCTTTTTCCCACACAAATCAGCCAAGATATCGCAATGGATATCATTGATAATATCAACGAAGATGGATATTTTGATGCTGATCTCAACGAATGCTCAAAAAGACTATCTATCAGTGCTGAAGAATACGATCGAATAAGACAAAGATTTGCCTATCTTGAACCTCATGGTATTGGAGCAAAAAATATGCAAGAATGTCTTTTGTTTCACCTCTTTGGAAGCGAAGATATTTCTGATGAACTCTATGACCTCACATCAGAAATCATCAAAAACCTTGACTCTCACACTCATTACAAAACTCACCCCCTCTACAATCAATCTCTTGCCTTAATTAAAAGTTTTCAAATCCCACCATCTTTAGCCTATCAAGAGGAAGATACTTGCGTTATTCCTGATATTTTTATTCTTAAAGATGGAAATGAAATCTCTGTTAGCCTCAATGATGATTACTACCCACAAATCACAATCAATACAGATTTTGCCCATCAGGATCAATCCTATCTTAAAACAAAAATCAAAGAAGCAAAAGACCTAACAGATGCTCTTGATATGAGAAAGCAAACTTTAAGAAAAATCGGATTAATGATTGTTGAATATCAATATGATTTTTTTATGGGAGGAGAAATCAAACCAATGAAGCTTAAAGATTTAGCCGAGGAACTCAGCCATTCTCCAAGCACCATTTCTCGAGCTATTTCAAATAAATTTTTAGAATGCAATCGTGGTATTTTTCCTATTAAAAACTTCTTTACAACCGCGATTGACGGAGATACAAGCAATGCATCAATCAAAGATTTCATCAACGATCTCATAAAGAATGAAAATAAAAATAAACCCCTCAGCGATCTTAAAATTTTAGAGCTCATTGAAGAAAAATTCCAAATTAAAATGGTAAGAAGAACAATCACTAAATACCGAAAACAACTCAATATCGGCTCATCAAGCGAGAGAAAAAGAAACTACCAGATGAGCGCTGTTTAAATCACTTCACAAGCAAAACATCAACTAAAGATTTTTTGATATTTCCTCACCTCTGCTTCTAAATCTTGCAGATGATGAGCGTTATAAATGATATGACTCAACTCTACTTTTGCACCTGTGTATAAAAACGAAGATTGTATCGGGGATAAAAGCTTCTCTAATCCTCCATCACCATCATAGCGTTCTTTTGTCCCTCCCGCACTTGTGATAATTCTAAAAATTTTTCCTTCAAGCATTTTAGGATTATTTCCATATAAAATCGCAGTCAAAACACAATCTTCCCATTCTTTCAATAAACTCGGCGTGCTAAACCAAAAAAGCGGAAATTGAAAATAAATATTTTTAGCCTTTTTTAACGCTTCTATTTCTGTTTGTGTATCTATCTTCCCATTTGGATACAGGGCATTAAGATTTCTTACCTCTAAATCATTCTGATGAACAACAGAATTTAACAATGCTTTATTGATACGAGATTTTTCAAAAAAACTATGTGAAAAGATAACTAAATGTTTCATATAAATCCTTAAATTTTTAAATTTTCTCCTATGCTACAGCAAAAGGATAAATAAACCCTGCTCACCAAACCACACAAACACACCAACCCTCACCCCAATTCATCAAGTTTTACAAAAAATACCTCCATATTTTTATTGACAGAGGACAATTTTTAAAATCTTTTTTGTAGTATAATTCTGATCAATTGTATCGGTTAGTTAAAGTATTTATTGACCAAAAAACACAAACCTTAAATATAATTCAGCTTTCAATAATTAAAAAATTAATAAACAAAAGAGGTTAAAAAATGAAAAAGAAAATATTGATTATTGGTGGAGGTTATGGTGGTTTAAATGCGGCCATCACTTTACAAAAACGGCATGCAGATGCAGATATTACACTCATTAGCAAACACGATTATCACTACCAAACAACCCTATTGCATAAAGTTGCTATTGGCACACTCAGTGATCGCAAAGCTAAAATTTTTTATCGAGACATCCTTGATTTAAAGCGAATCAACTTCATTAAAGACAAAATAATGGAAATTCATCCTAAAAATAATTGTGTTTTAGGAAAACTAAATACCTATAGCTATGATATTTTAGTGATCGCACTCGGCTTTAAACCTGATGATTTTGGCATTCCAGGCGTAAAAGAGCACACCTTCAAGCTATCATCTCTTAATGCTGCAATGAGGCTCAACAAACACATCGAACGAAAATTTAAAGATTTCCACCTTAAAAAAGATCCTAACGACCTTTCTTTTATTGTGTGCGGAGCAGGGCTTACAAGCATTGAATTCACCGCCGAGTTAGCACACGAGGTTGATAAATTATGCAAAAATTATGGAGTGGATCAAAAGCTAGTAAAAATCACTTGTGTAGGTAGAAATAAATACATTCTTCCTGTTTTTGATGAATCCCTCATTAAAAAAGCAACCAAAAAGCTAGAAAAGCTTAATGTTACACTTCAAACCAGCAGTAGCGTTAAAGAATGCTGTGCTCACGGCGTAAAAATCCAATGCAATGACAAAGAAGATTTTATAGAAGGAAATACAATCCTTTGGGGAACGGGAGTAAAAGGCAATGACACGGTAGAATATTATTCTTCTGAAATTCAAAGCAAAAAAGGAAGAATCAAAGTTGATGCTCAACTCAGAAGTGCAGACTATCCAAATATCTATGTTGTAGGAGATTGTGCTATCTACGCACAACGAGAAGTTGTATTTGTCCCTACCGCACAGCTTGCAACTCAAATGGGAGAATACATCGGCAATCTTTTAGCAGATGAACTCTTAGGCAAAACAACCCACAAAGATTTTAAATTTATCAATCGAGGCTCTGTATGCTCTATCGGGCATTTAGACGCTGTTGGCGTTGTGTTTGGACGAAAAATCTCTGGAGAATTTGGATCTTTTATGAAAAATCTCATTGAAAATCGTTGGCTTTTCACAATCGGAGGCATACGAATGATCTTCCGCAAAGGCCAATTCCGCTTCAGAAGTAGCGATTAATTCTTACTTATTGTCATCAAAATCTGATGACAATATATTTTTTTACCACACAGCCTCTTTTGCTAGGTTTAAACTCTCTTTCTTTTTCCCTATCTCTCTCAAAATCTCATTCTTTTTATTGATTTTATTATCTTTAACTTACTCTCATCACTCTTCCTCATAACATTTCTTCTGATTTTTAATTTTTATCACAATCTCACCCCCACTCTAAAAGTTAAATCACCCACAAAGTCTAAAATCACTCATTGCTTTTAACAAAAATCATAAAATCATTATCGACAAAACACAACCCCCCACCCATCACACAAATCTATCAGTTACTTTTTACAAATATCACGCATTCTAAATCATCAAAATTTTTTATTAATTTTTCACCACTTCAGCACCTACCTTCCCTACCTTCCCTACCTTCCCTACCTTCCCTACCTTCCCTACCTTCCCTACCTTCC
>X103_Eurasian_Blackcap__coassemble_444_pt1 | contig 6126 bp, 7 predicted proteins | sample X103_Eurasian_Blackcap__metabat2_low_PE_003 | metagenome-assembled genome bin X103_Eurasian_Blackcap | reverse complement strand
AGATCGGCTGGTAAAGAAGCAACAAAATTTTGTTGCTTCTTTACCAGCCGATCTTGATGATTTTGAAACTCCATTCCAAGAGATTGGTGATGATATTTTTAATCTCAATCTTGATGAAACTCAAATTTTAGAAGCTCTCAATCAACCAAAATCTCAAATCAACAAAAACTTTACATGCAATGAAGGAGATTTTATCTCGTTTATTAAAAATACCCCACAAGAAGAGTTGCTAAAACTTTTGAGTGGAGCAAAAATCCAAATTGAGTTTAAAAAATGAAAGAAAATTATAAAATTCTTATTTTATCTGGCCCTAGTGGTAGCGGAAAAAGCACTCTATCTACTCTCCTTAAAGAAGAATTTCCTGATCTTTATTTTTCTATCTCAACCACAACAAGATCGCCAAGAGCTGGTGAGAAAAATGGAAGAGAATATTTTTTTACGACAGAAAAAGAATTCTTAAAAGGGATTGAAGAAAAACAATTTTTAGAATGGGCAAAAGTTCATAATCATTATTATGGAACTTCTATCAAACCTATAGAAGAGGCTCTCAGAAAAGATCAGCTCATTGTTTTTGATGTTGATGTGCAAGGTCATAGGAGCATTAAAATGCACTATCCTAGAGCCAAGTCAGTTTTTATCACTACTCCTGATGATAAAACACTCAAAAATCGTTTAGAAAATCGACAAACAGATAGCGATGAGATCATATCCAAAAGACTTCATCATGCCTACAAAGAAATGCAACATATTGATTTTTTTGATTATCTTATTATAAATGATGACATCAAGCAATCCCAAAAACAAATACTCGGAATTGCACATAGTCTTTATTCTCTTCAGTTTGATTCTCAAAGTCTTTGTAAGCAATGGAAAAAGCTTTAGGTATTAAAATATTATATTTTTCTGTGTATAATTTGATCCAAGAATTTAAATTTATGTATGGAAGGATAAATGAATGGGATTTAGTAGCATTTGGCATTGGGTGATCGTTTTAGCGGTAGTTGTGCTTTTGTTTGGAGCAAAAAAAATCCCAGAATTGGCAAAAGGTATAGGCACAGGAATTAAAGTTTTTAAAAAGTCTGTCAAAGATGAGGAAGATGAAACACAAGATTTTCAAGAGTCTGAGGAAGTTACCAAAACTAAAAAAACATTAGCTCAAGAAAAACCAAAAAAGGTTTCCACTAGAAAAAAAACAAATTCAAAGGCAAGTGTAGCAGAAACCACAGAACAGACTCCGGCCAAAAAAAGAGGAAGAAAGAAAAAGACTGAGGAAGCTTAATGCACCACTATATCAAAAAACTTCTTGAAGAAACTCTCCAAATTTCAAATGTGGTAATTGAAACACCAAAAAATCGTGATTTTGGTCATTTTGCCACTCCTCTTGCATTTTCTCTTGCTAAAACTTTGAAAAAATCTCCAAAAGAGATTGCCGGTGAAATAAGCAAAAAAATTACAGATTTGGATATTTTTAGCTCTGTAGAAAATGTCAATGGTTATCTTAATTTCACTCTCTCAAAAACTTTTCTCAATCAACAGGCTAATCTTTTTTTAGAACATCCTCAAAAATCACTCTATCCAATCAAAACAGAAAAAATTCTCTTAGAATATGTGAGTGCAAATCCTACAGGACCTCTCCACATAGGTCATGCTAGAGGAGCAATCTTTGGCGATAGCCTTTGCCGACTTGGACGCTATTTAGGCTATGATATCACAACAGAATATTACATCAATGATGCAGGCGCACAGATTGAAATGCTTGGAAATTCTATTCTCCTTGCAGGAAGAGATTTTATTCTTAAGCAAGAAGTTCAATATCCTGATAGTTACTATAAAGGTGAGTATATTGTAGATATCGCTAATGCTGCAACCAAGAAATTTGGCAAAGATGTTTTTTGTGAAAAAAATCTAGAACTACTTGGAAATTTTGGAAAAGAACTGATGCTTGAAGAAATTAAGCAAAATTTAGCGCAAATGCGTATTGCTTTTGATTCTTTTGTAAGTGAAAAATCACTCTATGCAAAGTGGGATGAAATTCTCAACCAACTTCAATCTCATTCTGCAGTCTATCAAAAAGATGAGAAACTATGGCTCAAGTCCCAAATTTTTGGAGACGAAAAAGATCGTGTGATTGTCCGAGAAAATGGAGAGCCCACCTATTTAGCAGGAGATATTATCTATCATTATGATAAATTTTCACGAAAATACGATCACTACATTAATATATGGGGTGCAGATCATCACGGCTATATCAATCGTGTTAAAGCAAGTCTAGAACACTTAAAATGTGATAGCAAAAAACTTGAAGTGATTCTCGCGCAAATGGTTAGTTTGCTCAAAAATGATAAGCCTTATAAAATGAGTAAGCGTGCTGGAAATTTTATTTTAATTGAAGATGTTATCCAAGATATTGGTGTAGATGCTTTGCGTTTTGTTTTTCTCTCAAAAACACTAGATACACCACTTCGATTTGATGTTGATGATTTAAAAAAAGAAGATTCAAGCAATCCTATTTTCTACATCAATTATGCAAATGCAAGAATCCATACACTTCTAAGCAAGGCTTCGCAAAAGTATGATTTCAAGCAAATTGATCTCGCACACTTAGAATCAAAAGATGCCTTTCACTTACTTTTCTTTGCATTGCAAATTCAACGAGTATTACAAACCGCATTTGAAGAGCGCGCATTGCAAAAAGTTTGTGATTTTTTAAAAGAGCTTAGTGCTCAGTTTCACCAGTTTTATAACGCACATAAAATTCTTCAAACAGAAAATGAAGCAGAAATTCTCAAAGTGTGTCTTGTTGTGAGTCAATCTCTCACACTTGGACTTCATCTCATTGGAATAGAAGCAAAGACAAGTATGTAAATCTAGTTTGAACTAGATTTATGTCTTGTGTTATAAGTTGATTTTTTCTTAAAGAAGAAGGTGTGTGGTATTTTCATATTGTTTAAAGGAAGCTTTATGTCCCAAATTCTAACTTTTAAAAAATCTATCAATTAGGCGATAATCGCACTAAGAGAGTAATGTTTGAAAAACTTTTTTAATATCTATAAAAAAATTTCAGAAGAGTATAAAAAATGGGTAGAAATATAGAAGAAATATCGATACAGGGGTTAATATTATGATTAAAATTTATAGCAGGAAATTTGTCGCTGTTTGGTATAAAATTTGTCAAGACACTTCTGTTTTTAAAGATTTATCTATCTTTTTCACAAAACTACAGAAAAATGTAAAAAATATAAAATTTGCAAAAGAGATTATTATGAGACAAAACATAGAGACGGGGGGGGGGTGAATCTTATTTTTTAACAAACTATCTTCTAAATTCTATCCTTTCTTATCAAAAATTAAAAATCATTTTTTTATTATTACCCAACTCCCCTTGAAATAGAATGCTTTTATTATTTTTTAGTTTATTAGTTTTAGAAATTTCAGATAAAAATAAAGAGGAGTTAAAATGGCATATAGATATGATGAAGACTTAGAATTCTTAAGAGAAATGGAAAGCAAGGACATTGATAGTTTAGTAGAAATTCTCACTCAAGATAAAAATGGAAAAGCAAGATGGACAGAAAATTTAACAAAACATGGGCTATACAAACAACACTATCCTGATCATCAAAAATACCTTGATCTGATACTAGAAGAAATTCAAACATTTGGAGGAAATACTTTTGCAAACAAAGTCAGAGGACAAGGGGTTTTATACAAAGAAATTTTACGCGATGTGGCTGATAAAATGAAAGCTAATTACAATAAAAATTCAAGCGTAGAAACCATAGAGACTAATTTATTAATGAAAGTCCTTAGTGATTCATTAGAAAAAATGAGTGAAGAAGAAAGAAAAGAGATCATAAAATCTCTAGAACCTGAAGCAATGGATAGTTTAAAAGATTTTAAAGCACAAACGGTTACAATAGCCCTACAAGCTCTAATTAGAATGGGTGGATTTAGGAGTTACCAATTCCTTCTTATTTTAGCAAATGCTATTGCAAAAGCTATTGTTGGCAAGGGGTTATCTCTTGCAACAAATGCAGCACTAATAAAGGCGACGAGTATTTTTTCAGGTCCCATTGGCTTAGTCATAACAAGTGCATGGATGACTATAGATATAGCAGGTCCAGCGTATCGAGTAACCATACCTATGGTAATAAATATTTGCTGCTTAAGACAACTGCAAAAAATTCACCACTCAAAACAACAAGATACAGAGGAGAATAAGCCGACTGTTTTACAAGCGTAATTTTACGCTTGTAAAGTTTTTCAATCAATTTGAAATTTTAAATTGATTGAAACTAAAAAATCAAGCAAAACTTTCTTCTAATTTTGCTTTCATATCTCTTGAAGATATGAAAGCAAAAAAGCAAGTTTTAATCTCATAAAAGAATCAATTAAAAACAAATCTAGTTTATTGTCTTTTATGAATGAAAATTTTCTATCTATCTCAAATTTTTAAAAAATTCTCTAAAATTCTTAAGCCATTTTTATCAGATTTCTCTGGATGAGGCTGAATGCCAAAAATATTTTCTTTTTGAATGATTGCAGGAAACTCATAACCATAAACGCAAGATGCCACGACACAATCTTCATCACTTTTTTCGATCACAGCGTGAAAACTATGCACAAAATACAAATAAAAATCATCTTCAAAATCTCTTAACAAAGGACTATCTTTTTTCTTTTTACATTGATTCCAACCAATATGTGGTATTTTGAGTGGCTGAAGCTTTTTTTCATCAAACCGCTTCACCGTCCCTTTAAAAATTCCCAATCCTTGATGTTTTCCAAACTCTAGCCCCTCTTCAAAAAGCAACTGCATTCCTACACACACTCCAAAAAAACATTTTCCTGATTTTGTAAAATCTAAAATTGCCTCATCAAGACAACTCGATCGCAAATGATCAATTGCATTTCCAAAAGCACCTACACCAGGCAAAACTACTTTATCATAATCTTTTAACTTATCCGCATCACTTACACGCTCAAGCTCTGATCCTGCCGCCTTAAAAGCTTGCATTACACTTCCTATATTTCCTGCACCATAATCGATAATTCCAATTTTCATATTTTGTATTCCAACCTTATTTATTGATAAATTAAGTATAATCATACCAAAATCATTCAAAGGAAAAATTTGCAAAACCTTTCTTACGGTATCATTTTTATGTTTGTTGCTTCTTTTTTCTTTGCTCTAATGAATGCATTTGTAAAAATTCTCTCACCAAACATTTCTCCTGTAGAGAATATTTTCTTCCGATCTCTTATTATGGCAATTTTTATGCTATTTTTTATCCTAGGGAAAAAACCTTGCGTTAAAAAAAGTGGAGGTTGGGGTAAACTCATCTTCAGGGCTGTTATTGGTGGAATCAGCATGCTTGCTTTATTTTATAATATTGCAACAATTCCTCTTGGAACCGCAACCACTTTTGCACAAAGCACCCCCATTTATGCAGTATTTTTCGCTGCCATTATTTTAAAAGATAGGATTTCAAAAACAAGTATCATTGCTACATTAATTGGTTTTTTTGGCATCATTCTCATTTGCGATCCATTTGAAAAAAGTCTTGGAGGAATGAATATTTTAATGGGTATTCTTAGTGGTGGTGGTGCCGCACTTGCTCTTGTTACACTTCGCACGCTCAAAGATTATTTTTATAATCATTTTATTATTTTTTTCTTCGGTATCAGTATGAGTTTCATTTCTCTTATTTTCTTTTTTATTCCTCATTTTTTTGTCGATAACTCTTTTAAACTACCAAATCTCACACAAACTATTTTTATACTTGCAATGGGACTTTGTGGCACATTAGGTCAGCATTTTCTCACAAAAGCTTATATGAGTGCGCCACCTGGTATTGTCGCCCCCATTGATTATATTAAAATCGTTTGGAGTATTTTTATGGGAATTTATCTCGGGGATTCTCTTCCAAATCTACAAAGTCAAACAGGTATCATACTCGTTGTTTTTTCAGGGCTACTCATTGCTCTACCAATTTTCTTACGAGATCTTAGAGCTTTAAAAGGAAAAAAGCAAAATGAATCTTATGAGTAATCTTTTAAAAAGATTTATTTTTTATCGTAAATTTTGGTTTCAAAGCTCTAAAAAAACTTCAAGAAAGCTAGATT
>X103_Eurasian_Blackcap__coassemble_440_pt1 | contig 6195 bp, 5 predicted proteins | sample X103_Eurasian_Blackcap__metabat2_low_PE_003 | metagenome-assembled genome bin X103_Eurasian_Blackcap | reverse complement strand
CTCTGAAAGGGTTCGTTTCTGACGCGTTCAAAACCATGGGCGATGCGCACATGGCGACCGCACAGGCGATGGCCGCCGGCGCGAATGTCGATCTGACACCAACCGAAGACCCCGCTATCAAGCAGCGCGAGGAAGCGGAGAAGCTCTACCAGCAACGGAAGAAAGAGCGCGAAGAGCTGACAAAGCGCCTGAAGGATGAAAACACCCTCTCTGGTCTGATGAAAGCCGGTGTATCGCGCGAGAAAGAGCGCGCTGATGCCATTGCGCTGGTTAACGCGAATTATACGAAAGGGACGGCTGAGTACACGCAGGCAATGGCCGGCGTGAACAAGATGTACTCCGAGCAAAAGAAAGCCCGCGAGAAAGCCTATTCCGACGATACCGCCACGCGTCGCCTGCAGGAGCTGAAGCAGGAAGAGACGGTACTGCGTACGCAGAACGACCAGACGGAAGAGCTGACGAACAGTGAGCGTAAGCTGCTGCAGTTCAATCAGGAAGTCGCCGATCTGAAAGAGAAGCGCATTCTGACCGCAGGCCAACGCAGTCTGCTGGCGCAGGAAACCGAGCTTCGCAACCAGCTGCAGATTAACGCCAGCCTGGACCGCGCCAACGCGCAGCGAAAGATCGGCCTGCAGATGCAGGAGCAGAACCAGGAGCTGTACCGCTCAACAATCCAGTTGCAGCAGGAATACAGTAACCGGGTCGCGCAGATGACTATGACTTCAGATGCGTATGAACAGTTGGTAGCCGAGCAGCAAGTGCGTGAAAGATTTTCAAAGCTGCGTGAGGAATTGGATAAGCAGATTACGGATAGCGCCTCTAGGGAGTACCAGAAGCAGACAGCTATTCTGGATAATGAGGAGCAGAAGCAGATCAACATAGTGCGCCGATCAGCGAAGGAAAAGGTTAGAGCACAGGAAGATGCCGCATCCGGTTTTAAACGGGCTATGAGTGATTGGTTTGCAGATGCTGAGGATGTGAATTCACAAGTTTACGATGTCACGAAAAATACCATGAATGGTATGAGTGATATGGTCTGGACGTTCGCTTCAAAAGGGAAAGCAGATTTTAAGTCATTTGCTGTATCTGTCATCAACGATATTGGTCAGATGCTATCCCGGATGTTAGTTGCGCAGACTGTAAAGGCTGGTATTAACGCAGCTGGGTTTGGATCATTTTTTGGTTTTGCTGATGGTGGTTATACCGGTGATGGCGGCAAGCATGATGTTGCCGGCGTAGTGCATAAGGGCGAATGGGTCGTTCCCCAGAACGTGGTGCAAAAGCCTGGCATGCTGAACTTCCTGAACCAGCTGACCTATGGTAGCGGGTATGCAGACGGCGGTCTGGTCGGCGGTAGCGTCGCCCGACCTTCCAGTAATGATGATTCTGGCAGTGATAATCGAAATATCCGCGTTATGGTAAATATCCCGCTGCAGGTGATTAAGCAGGGTGCCGCAGCAGGCCAGCAGTCAAAAGACCAGGGGAAAACCAGTGATGAGGCTTTAAGCCTCGAGGCGCTGTCCCAGATTAAGCAGGTCTGCTACAGCGTGCTGGACCGTGAATTATCGAATAACGGCATGATCCTGAATGCAATCAAGGGGGCATGATAATGGCGCTGGAAACATTCTACTGGTCGCCGAGGAATGGTCCCGTTGGGGACATTCAATTTCGTACCCGGTCAGCGCAATATGGTGATGGCTACGAGCAGGTTACTGGTGATGGCATTAACTCCGAAACGCAGTCGTGGCCACTGACGTTTGTCGGGCTGAATGATGACATCCGCCCTATTTTGACGTTCGTCAGAGAGCATGGTGAAACGCGTGCATTTAAGTGGGTTAATCCGCTGGGTGAGCTTGGGCTATATCGAGCCACTCAGATAAAACCCACGGTGATCGATTTTGCGCGTATGTCGCTATCTGTTACGTTTGTGACGGCATATCGAGCCGAATCATCATAGAGGGATATATGAAAGGACTATTTTCCGCATTTGTTATGTGCGCTGCATTAGCTGGTTGCGCCCAACCTATGACAAAAGCAGAAGTTGATCGTGCAGTTTATGAGCCGTTGCCGACAGATTATCAGGAACAAATAAAGTCAACGATTGATCTGAGGCTGAAAGATCCTGACTCTGCAAAATATAGATTTTTCACGCCAAAAAAATCGTATACAGAAAGTAGTAAGCATTTTGCCTATACAGTACCGGTAGGTGTTAATGCTAAAAATAGTTATGGGGGGTATACCGGATTTCAACTTTATTACTACGCCTATTTTGGTGGCGTGTTTAAAGATGTGACCACAGGTGTCAATTTAAACGCCGTCAAATGGTCTGATGACGTCAAATAGTTTCACTTCCCCCCACCCAACACAAACCCCGCTCTGCGGGGTTTTTTGTTATTGGGACCATGGTCCCAATCAGGAGAACCCATGGGTATCGCAGCTGATGACCAGAAATTAGAACCCGGCAGTAAGATCGAGCTGTACGAGGTAGACGGCACCGCGTTCGGGGCCGATGTGCTCTATTTCCACAACCACGCCACACCCTACACTGCCGACGAAATCATTGCCGCCGGCGATGATGCCAGCCAGCTGCCCGGTAAGCCAATTTTCTGGCAGGGCGTACGCTACGATGCCTGGCCATGCCGGATTGAGGACATGGAATCGAACGGTGACGGCTCGCCAGCCACACCGAAATTATCAGTAGCCAACCTCGATGGCTCGATCTCTTCATTGTGCGGCATGTTCCAGGACATGAAACAGGCCAAGGTCACGGTTCACCGTACTTACGCGCATTATCTCGATGCGGAGAACTTCCCCGACGGCAATCCCAGCGCCGACCCGACCGCTGACAGCGTAGAGGTCTGGTATGTCGATAGCAAATCAGCTGAGAACGACACCACAGTCCAGTTCAAATTATCGTCCCCTGTTGATGTGACCGGGCAGAAGCTACCCGCTCGTCAGATGCTGAGTCGCTGCGCATGGTGCCTGCAGGGGCAGTACCGCGGTGCTGATTGCGGTTATACCGGCACGAACTACTTCGACAAATTCGGCAACCGGGTCGATAACCCGGCGCAGGACGAATGCCCCGGCACCGTCGCCGGCTGCAAGCTGCGCTGGGGGGAAAATGCCGAGCTGCCGTTTGGCGGCTATCCGGCCATCGCACTGATAAGGATGTAAATGATGTTGAGCCAGCGACTTATTACCGCCATCCAGAAGCATGCCGCAGCAGTGTACCCGCAGGAGTGCTGTGGTTTTATTATCCGGGAGACACGGCAGCGCCGCTATATTCCCTGCGAAAACACACACGACCAGCCCACCGAATTTTTCCGGATCAGTGCAGAAGCCTGGGCGGATGCCGAGGACACTGGTGAAGTGCTGGCGGTGGTGCATTCGCATCCGGATGCAGGGCCGCATGCGTCAGCTGAAGACCTGAAGCAATGCCATGAAAGCGGCCTGCCATGGGTCATTATGTCATGGCCATCTGGTGAGCATACCGTCACCACGCCAGCCGATACACCGCCGCTGCTGAAACGCCCGTTTGTCCACGGCAGCTGGGATTGCTATGGGCTTATCCGCGACTGGTATAAGCAGGAACGCGGCATCGAGCTGCCCGACTTTGAGCGGACCGATAACTGGTGGACACGGGGCGAAAACCTCTACGTTCAGCACTATGCCGAGGCGGGCTTTTACTCGCACGCCGGCGAGCTGCAGCCGGGAGATATCATCCTGATGCAATACAAGGCCGAGGAAATTAATCATGCCGGCATTTATCTGGGGGACGGAAAGATGTTCCACCATATGTATGGCCGGCTGAGTGAGGTTGTTCCGTACGGCGGCATGTGGCGCGAGCGTACTCTGTTAACACTGAGGTATCGCGATGAGTAATGAATCCCTTAACTCTGTTGAAAAAGTCGTTCTGGTACGTCTGTACGGCAAGCTAGGCACGTTGTTTGGTCGAGAACACCGATTATCAGTCTCATCGGTTCGTGAAGCTATACGCGCACTTTGTATCATGATCCCTGGATTTGAGCTGTGGCTGGAAACCAGCCAGGAGAGAGGGATCACTTACGCCATCTTTAACGGTAATCGCAATATGCGTGAGCAGGATCTGCAGCTCGATGGCGTGCATGAAATTATTCGTATTGCGCCGGTGATTATCGGCAGTAAGAAAAGCGGGATGTTTCAGACGATTTTTGGCGCTGTACTGGTTGCCGTTGGTTTTGTTCTTAGCTTTACACCTGCCGCCGCCGCATCACCATTTCTTTATAAAATGGGTGCAGCGATGATGCTTGGCGGTATTGCACAGATGCTTGTTCCAGCTGGTACTCAGGGAATGACGATTGACTCGAAAGACACACGGAAAAGTTATTCCTTTGGCGCACCATCCAACCAGGTAGCTGCAGGCAGCGGTGTTCCACTTCTCTACGGAATCCGCGAGGTCGGCGGTGTTCTGATCAGCGGTGGAATATATGCCGAAGAGCAAAACTAAAAATATTCATATTTGATCATCCCGCACTGGCGGGATTTTTTTTGCCTGGAGTTTGCGATGGAAATTATTGGTGCAAAAGGCGGTGGTGGCGGTAGCAGCGATAAAGGTGAAAATCGGGGCACCGAAATAGCCTCTGTTGCATACATGAAAATATTGCTGGCGCTGACAGAAGGAGAGGCTGCGGGTGAATTTTCAGGTAAGGATATTTACCTTGATGGAACACCGTTGCTTGACGATTCAGGGAACGCGAATTTTCCGGGGGTAACCTGGGAATGGCGTAGCGGTACAGTCGATCAGGCATACATATCTGGCTTCCCGGCTGTTGAAAATGAAGTAGCAGTGTCAACTGAGTTGAAATATGGCACGCCATGGGTAAAGTCCATTAACAATACTCAGTTATCTGCAGTCCGCCTCCGTCTTAAATTTCCCAATGGGTTATTTGTGTTACGTGACTCCGGTGGGAAGGATGGTTATACCGTAGAATTTGCTATCGACATTTCAACCGATGGCAGTTCATATACTGAATATGGACGCGATATAGCTGACGGTATTGCAAATAACGGTTATGAACGCAGCTATCGAATCGATCTGCCGCCGGCGCAAACAGGCTGGCAAATTCGTGTCCGACGTCTGACGGAAAATGCTAATGATGCCAGGCATGCTGATACATCACGCATTGAATCGATAACAGATATCGTTGATGCCAAGCTGCGCTACCCACATACTTCACTATTGTTCGTTCAGTTCGACTCCCAGTTGTTTGATGGGCGAACGCCGACCGTGACAATCAAGATGAAGGGGATCATTGTTCGTGTACCGGCAAACTATGACCCGATTAACCGGACATATAGTGGAAACTGGGATGGAACCTTTAAGTGGGCATGGACGAATAATCCTGCCTGGATATTTTTCGACATCGTAACGAATTCCCGGTATGGACTCGGGCGCCGTATTACCACGAATCTCGTAGATAAATGGACGCTCTATAAAATTGCGCAGTACTGCGATGCTAAGGTGTCAGACGGTGCAGGTAGTACGGAGGCGCGCCATCTTTGTGATCTCTATATTACCCAGCGGACTGATGCCTGGACGGTTCTGATGGATTTGGCTGCGATATTCAGGGGGATGATTAGCTGGTCTAATAATCTGCTTTCTCTTGATGCTGATATGCCTCGCGAGCTGGACCCGGATTTCGTATTCAATAAATCCAATATTGTTGGTTCTTTTAACTTCTCCAGCTCATCGGAACGCACCAACTATTCAGCAGCGATAGTCACCTATAGCAACCCGTCTAACGGTTACAGTGACGATCAGGCAAGTATTCATGTTCCAGAAGTATCCTCGCGTTTTGGATTTAATACGATGGAACTGACCGCCGTCGGCTGTGTACGTGAAAGCGAAGCTCAGAGGCGTGGATTGTGGGCGATCGAGACAAATCGCGACGATAATGCGGTCGAGTTTAAGACGGGTATGGAAGGGCGAATCCCCCGGGTTGGTAAAGTTATTGGCGTCAATAATGCGCCTCTGGCCGGGCGAGCTAACGGCGGACGCGTAGCCGCAGCTGCAGGTACCAAGATTACGCTGGACAGGAATACAACCGCGAAATCTGGTGACCGTTTGATCGTCAATTTACCATCAGGTAAAGCGGAAGGCAGAACAATAAAATCAGTTTCTGGTCGAGCCGTTACAGTAGAGTCGGCGTATAGCAC
>X103_Eurasian_Blackcap__coassemble_332_pt1 | contig 11582 bp, 12 predicted proteins | sample X103_Eurasian_Blackcap__metabat2_low_PE_003 | metagenome-assembled genome bin X103_Eurasian_Blackcap | reverse complement strand
ATTGAAAAAATTAATGAAAAAGTGGATAAAATCAAGCGCTTATTCGAACAAAAGGAATTTTCGGATTATTTTGTTGATGCTATTCAATCCTATATTTTTCATCAAGAACTTGATATCGCAAAAATTCTTGTTCGTTATGTCAAAAATGAAGAAGAGAGGAAAGCAAAGCAACTTGAATGGTTGTATGCACATAAATATTGGCTTTTTTCTCTTGCTGGAGGAATTGATTGCGTCATTCATATTATTGAAGAAACCCTAAAAGAGCAAATAGAATTTACACAAGTTAAGTAGAATAAGCAAAAATTTAAGGGCACAAACCTATGAGAATGTATGGTATTAAGAACTGCAATAGTGTCAAAAAAGCAAAATGTTTCTTAGAATCACATCAGCTACAATATGATTTTGTTGATTTTAAAAAAACTCCTCCATCTGTTGAAAAAATCACGCATTGGTTCAAACAAAAAGGAAGCGATGTTGTCATCAACTCCAAAGGAACTACTTACAAAAAGCTTGATTTAAAAAACAAAAATCTATCCCAAAAAGAGCTCATTGACTTTTGCGTTGAGTATCCTAGCCTTATCAAAAGACCTGTTTTAGAGCATAAAGACATTTTAATGTTTGGATTTGATGAGAATGCTTATAAGGAAATAGTTCAAGAATGAAAAATCTGATAAAAAAAAACTTTCAGTCTATCCTTATTTTGGCCCTTGTTGTCTGTATTGCAATCATTGCATTAATTTTTTCTCTTAAGCCCACAAAAATAGAACCACTAACTCTATCTCTTAATCAAAATGCAGAAGCCTATATCCAATCTCCAAAAACTGATTTAACACAAAATACCACTGCTGAACTCAAAAAAAAATATCTACATATTTTCTATAGTCCTTGGACTGATTTTGTTCTTGACACAAATGCTCTTGCTGTTGCTCCATCTCTCCTCAAGCAACGCTTCGGTTTTGGTCCAAATCTCAAGAGATATGACCCCGATGAAATGAAAAAACTTTATGAATCTATGGATGTTGATCACTATCCAAATGCCCATATTGATGCAATCACTATTCGAGACACAAACGCAAGAGTCGTTCCTACAGATCTGCCTATTTTTAAATCTCAAAATAACTATCCTTTTGATCGTTGGCAAAATTCTCTCATCTTCAGTCAAACTCCTGTTGTTATCACGCACTATAACACAACCAAAGATTTTGCATTTATTCAAAGTAATTTTGTAAATGGGTGGGTAAAGGTAGAGGATCTTGCAAAAATTACCCCAAAAGATAAAAATTTTTTTCTAAATATAAAAAACTATATTATCCCTTTAAAAGACAAAATTCCAATCTATGATAATCAAAGAAATTTTATTAGATCAATTCGGATAGGAGAAATTATCCCAGTCAAAGAGATCAATCAAAAAACCTATGAGATTTATATAGCTTATAAAAAACCTGATGGTTTTATGGGGTTAAAAACCCTACAAGTCAAAAAAGAGGATTTTACTTCTTTTCCTAGGGTTTTTAATGCAATCAATATGGCTGATACTATCAATACGATGATGGGGCAGTTTTATGGTTGGGGAGGAATGATGCAAAGCAGAGATTGCTCTGCTTTTCTTAGGGATAGTTTTTCAAACTTCGGAATTTTCTTACCAAGAAATTCTGCTGCACAAGCAACTCATTATCAAAATCTCATCAACTTAAGCAAAATGCCAGCAAAACAAAAGGAAGAGTTTATTATTAAAAATGCTACTCCATTTGCCACTCTTTTATGGCTAAGAGGACATATTATGCTTTATATTGGAACTTATGAAGGAAGAGCTGTGGTCGCTCATAGTGCTTGGAGTGTTTTAACCAAAGGAGTTTTTTCAAATACTGAAAATCTCATTGGAGGAGTTGCGATCACAACTCTTACCCCACAAGATGATCATCAAAATTTCTTTTCAAAATCTACCACTTTGTTAGATAGGATCATTGGTATGTCAGATATCAGCACACTTGATTTAACTCAAATCAATTAAAAGAGAGGAGGGTAAATAATGAATTTCTCTTTAAGATTTTTATGTTTATTTTTACTTGCTATTGCTTTTATGCAAGCTAAACTCAAAATAGCTGTTAGCATAGAGCCTCAAAAATATTTTATACAGCAAATTGCAGGAGATTTGGCTGATGTTTATGTGATGGTTCCAAATGCCAAAAACCCAGAACAATACGAACCGCTACTTTCTCAGATGAAAGATTTGAGAAATTGCACGCTTTATTTTGGCGTAGGACTTGAATTTGAACATAAATGGCAACAAAGATTTTTAGATTCCGCTAAAAATATGCAGTTTGTCTCTCTCTTTGATGAAAACCATAGCCACAACTCTCCACATTATCACCATCACGATAATCACATTTGGCTTTCGGTGAAGTTGGCAAAAAAACAAGCAAACACTATCTATGAACATCTTTCAAAGCTAGATCCTATCAACCAAAAAATATATCAACGCAATCTTGAAACTTTTCTTCATTCTATCAATGAACTTGATCATCAAATAAAAGAAATTTTTAAAAAACCAAATGCGAAAAAAACTTTTTTAGTTTTTCATCCAGCTTTTGAATATCTCGCTCACGAATACGGATTAGAAGAGCTTTCAATTGAAGTAATGAATAAGGAAGTTAAAATTAAACATATGCAATCAATCTATCAAGCAATTAAAGAAAAAAAACTTAAAGTCATTTATGCTGAACCTCAATTTTCACAAAAACAAGTTCAACTCATTGCAAAAGAATATAACTTAAAAATTTCTTTCTTGGATCCATTTGCTTATGACTGGAAAAATAATCTCTTAGAAATTGCCAAAAAGATTGCCTATGAATACTAATCAAGAAGAAATCATTCTCTCCTGTGACAAGATTAATTTTGCTTATACGCAAGAAGATGTGCTTAAAAATGTTAGTTTTGATGTTTATAGAAAAGATTTTTTAGCTCTTATTGGCCCAAATGGTGGCGGAAAAAGCACATTAATGAAAATTCTTTTGGGATTATTAAAACCACAGGGAGGAAAAGTAACATATGCGGATAAAATTTGTGATAAAATCGGCTATGTTCCGCAAGATACAAGCGTAAATTCTGACTTTCCAATACAAGTAATTGATGTTGTTAAGATGGGTTTTTTAAAACCAAAATTTTTTGGCTTTAGAAGTAATTCTGCTCAAGAAGACAAGGCCTATGAGATTTTAAAGCAACTTGAAATTTCCCACCTTGCCAAAAAGAAAATAGGGGAGTTAAGTGGAGGCCAAAGACAAAGAGTTCTTATAGCTAGGTCATTGTGTGGAGATCCAGAAATTTTGATGCTTGATGAGCCAACTTCAAATATAGATAATCAAACTCAAAAAGAAATTTTTGATTTGTTAAAGTTTTTTAATAACTTTCGTACTATAATAGTCATTAGTCATGATATTTCTATTTTATTGGGATATGCATCAAGAGTTTTATCTGTTAATAGAGAAGTTGTGATACACGATATTCCAAAGGTAGAAATGTCGCTTGATGGGCATATATGCGAGATTGATATCTTAAATCAAATACTGGAGCAAAAACAATGAAACAAGAGTTTGATGTTGCAATCATAGGAGGAGGGATTTCTGGAAGTGCTGCTTTCTATACCCTCAGTGAATATACAGATGTAGAGAGTGTCGCGATAATTGACAAGTGTAGCGGTTTTGCAAAGATAAGTTCAAGTGCAAAATCAAATTCTCAAACTATCCACGATGGAAGTATAGAAACCAATTATACAGCCGAGAAAGCTGCGAAAGTGAAATTTTCTGCTCAAAAAGTAAAAAATTACGCACTTAAACATAAGCTAGAAAATAGGGCTATTTTTAAATATCAAAAAATGGCAATTGGGGTAGGAGATTTAGAATGTGAATATATCAAAAAACGCTTTGCAGATTTTGAGTCGATTTTTCCAGGGATAGAATTCTTTGATAAAGCACAATTGAAAGAAATTGAGCCAAAAATAATTGAAGGTGAAAACGGACAAGATCGAGCAGAAAATGTTGTTGGTATGGGATACAAAGAAAGTTGGTGCGGTCTTAATTACGAATTCTTGAGCGATCATTTTGTTCAATTAGGCATGGAAAAAAACAAAAAAAATGCTACCTTTTTAAATTTTTGGGTCAAAGATATACACCCTGAGGGCGATGGTTATAAAATTGTTTCTCGCAATGGGGATTTTATTTATGCTAAGTTTATTCTTGTTAATGCGGGATCTTTTTCTCTTCCACTAGCGCAAAAAATGGGATATGGTCTTGATTTAGGCTGTCTTCCAGTCGCAGGGAGTTTTTATTTTATTCCAAATCTTTTACGCGGAAAAGTATATACCGTCCAGAATCCTAAACTTCCATTTGCTGCAATTCACGGCGATCCGGATGTTGTCGTTAAAAACAAAACTCGCATAGGGCCAACTGCAATTGCAATGCCAAAATTAGAGAGAGGAAAGAATTGGCTAGATAATATCAGCTGGGATCTTATTAAAATTGATGCAAATGCTGATGTTCTTAAAATTGTTTATGAACTTTTTAAAGATCACGATATCAGAAGTTATGTTTTTAAGAATTTTGAATTTGAGTTACCTTTCATAGGAAAAAGAAAATTCCTTGAAGATGCGCGTAAGATTATTCCATCTCTTGATCTTTCACATTTGCAGTATGCTCATGGTTATGGAGAAGTAAGACCTCAAGTGCTTGATCGAAAAGAAAAAAAGTTAATCTTGGGTGAAAAAAAGATTCTCACAAATAAGGGAATTACTTTTAATATGACACCATCTCCTGGGGCGACAAGTTGCCTAGAAAATGCACTAAGAGATACCAAAGAGATCGTTGCTTACTTAAATAAAAATTTTGATACCGAACGATTTTATAAAGATTTATCACCTGATGAAATCTAATCAATCTCAATTTAAGGACTTTATCTTCTATGATTCAGATGCTTATACATTTTTTCAGAGATTACCCTTTCTTATTAAATGCATTTTTAGCATCAATTTTAGTGAGTATTTGCGCAGGTATTGTTGGATCACTTGTCGTTAGCTCTAAGAGTGTTTTTTTTACTGGAGGGGTAGCACACGGTGCTTTTGGTGGCGTTGGTCTGGCACTTTTTTTTGGCTTTAGCACAACGCTTGGAGCAGGTATAGCTGCAATTTTAATGGCAATTTTAATGGGATATATAAGACTAAAATATCAAAGCACTTTAGATAGCTACATTGCGGCACTTTGGGCATTAGGAATGGCAATTGGGGTCATTTGTATGGACCTTTCGCAAGGCTATGGACAAGATCTTTCTAGTTATCTTTTTGGCTCTATTATTTCTGTCAGCAAAAATGATCTCTATCTTATTGGAATCTTTGATTTAGTGCTTCTTATTTTTGTTTTGATTTTTTATTATGAAATTCTAAGTATTTTTTATGATAATGATTTTTGCAGACTAAAAAAGATAAAAATTCACTCATTTACCATTGTTTCCTTTGTCTTAATTTCACTAGGAGTCATTATGAGTATGAGTGTTGCGGGCTTAATTCTAGTGATTTCCATTTTGTCAATCCCTGCCTATATAGCGGCTCTTTTTGCCCCATCTCTTAGGGTTCAAATGTTCCTCTCTAGCCTCTTTTCGCTTTTATTTATGTGGATTGGATTTTGGTTTTCTTATCAATTCAATTTAAGCATAGGCGCATGCGTTGTTATCGCAAGTGTGGTTGCATTGTTTTTGGTTTTGCTCTTTAAAAAATGTCAAAAGGAAAAAATATGGAACAAAAATTAACCAAAAAGACAATAAAAATTGTTATTTTTTCTTGTATGATTGCTATTTTTTTAATTTTATTTTTTATTTTCTCTCTAGTCATTGAAGCAAATGCTACAGCAGGCAATACAAAAAAAATAAAAGATTTAGAACAAAGGATAGAAAAACTTGAAAAAAATTCTTCTTAATACACTATTGCTAAGCACTTTTTTAATTGCAAACGAAAACTTCTCAAGGTATGGACACTTTCAAAAACAAAATCAATCTCAAAGAATATCTGTCGCCCCTCTAGCATCACCTCAAATTCTTTTAGGTGATTTTGGTATTGGATTTGATTACTATCATTACAAAGAACCAAATGTGATGGATATTTTTGGACCTATGTTTAATGTTTTTGGAGATTTTAGCGTTATCAAAAAACTCTTTAGATTTCAAATTGATGCAAGCTATTCGACACACATGGACGCTAATCACTACGACGGATCTCTTCAAAGTGACACAGGAAAAATCCCATATGAAACAAAATCAACTGATTGGTATGCAAATATAGCCACAAAAGCAGGTTTTTCTCTCTATGAAAATAGAGAGATTTTATTTATTTATATTGGTCTTGGTTATCGTTTTTTATGGAATGATATTATCGATAAAGATGGAATCAAAGCTTCTTACCATCGTTACCAAGGATACCTTTACTTGCCAATAGGAATTAGTGGAGAAATTTCTATATCTCCAACTCTATCACTCATAAGCTTATTAGAATATCGTGTTCTACTCTTTGGTCACAATACAAGCACTTTTTCAGAACTAGGATATGATCGCGATTTATTTTTCAAGCAATATACAGGAAATGGGGCTCGAATAAGCATTGGTTTGCGCTATTATTTTTCACCAAATTACTCAGTCAAATTTAATTTTTATTATGATTATTGGTCAATACAAGATTCAACATTGGAAAATGCTTATCTTAATGGCGTTTATAAAGGAACCTTCGTAGAGCCTAAAAATCATACAAATGTTTTTGGTATCAATATAGCCTTTAGTTTTTAATCTCAAAAAAACTTTCCAACAAACTTTAAAAGAATAAAAGATTACAAAACTTCAAAAAATATAAAAAATATGGCATAATTCCCATTTAAAAGTTTATTTTAAAATTTAAGGAAAAATAAAAATGGCTAATCACAAATCCGCAGAAAAGAGAATTCGACAAACTATCAAAAGAACAGAGAGAAATCGTTACTACAGAACGAGAATAAAGAATATTATTAAGGCTGTTCGAGAGAGCGTTGCAAATAAAGATGTTACAAAAGCTCAAGAGGCTTTAAAGGTAGCAAATAAAGAACTCCACAAATTTGTAAGCAAAGGTATTCTTAAAAAGAATACGGCAGCTCGTCGTGTAAGCAGATTAAATGCTGCTGTTAAAAAAATCGCTATCTCTGCCTAATCTGAGCTTTATTTATTAATGCTTGTTTCAAAGCTTTTTCCTATCATTGAGCGATATGATGAGATTTCAAGGCTTTTAAGTGATCCTCAAATTATCGCTGATGTCAAACAACTCACAACTTTAAGCAAAGAGCAAAGCGAAATTGAAGAGATTGTTTGCAATGCAAAGGAATATATCTTAACGCTTGATTCTATTCAAGAAAACAAACTTCTCTTGGAAGATAAAGAACTTAGCGATCTTGCTAAAGATGAGCTTAAAGTTTTAGAAGATAAAAAAACTGAGCTTGAGTCCATTATCCAAACTCTCCTTATTCCCAAAGATCCTAATGATAATAAAAATATTTATCTTGAACTTCGTGCTGGTACTGGAGGAGATGAAGCTGGTATTTTTGTTGGTGATCTCTTCAAAGCTTATTGTCGTTATGCAGATTCACAAAAATGGAAAGTTGAAATTATCAGCTCAAGTGAAAATAGTGTAGGCGGGTATAAGGAAATTATTGCTCTGATTAAGGGGCAGGGGGCCTATTCTAAATTAAAATTTGAAGGTGGCACACACCGAGTTCAGAGAATACCAGAAACAGAATCTCAAGGAAGAATTCATACTTCAGCTATCACGGTAGCTCTTATGCCAGAAGTTGATGAAGTTGAAGTTAATTTAAACCAAAATGACTTGAGAATTGAAGTTTTTAGAGCAGGAGGACACGGAGGACAATGCGTTAATACCACTGATTCTGCTGTAAGAATCACTCACATTCCAACAGGAATAAGCGTTTCTATACAAGATGAAAAATCTCAACATAAAAATAAAGAAAAAGCGATGAAAATTTTAAGATCACGCATTTATGAATCTCAATTGAAAGAGCAACAAGATCAAAATGCTGAAGCTAGAAAAAATCAAGTGGGTAGTGGAGATAGAAGCGAGAGAATCAGAACCTACAATTATCCTCAAAATCGTCTAACAGATCACAGAATTAACTTAACACTTTATAGTCTTGAAGAGATTATGCTTTCGGGAAACCTTGATCTTGTTATTTCACCCCTAATTGCAGATTATCAAAGTTCGCTTATGAGTTCAAATTAAAATTATGGTTGCGGGAGACGGATTTGAACCGCCGACCTTTGGGTTATGAGCCCAACGAGCTACCGGACTGCTCTATCCCGCGATAAATAAATCAGCTAAATAAAAAGTAGATTAAAGAAGTGGCTGGGGTAAAAGGATTCGAACCTCTGAATGGCTGGACCAAAACCAGCTGCCTTACCGCTTGGCGATACCCCAATAAATTTTAAAGCCGTATTATAATATCTTTTTTATGACTTGTCAATAGTAGCTTTAGTATATTGGGCTATAATTAAAAAAAGATTAAAGGAAAAAAATGGATACAACTACAAGGGTTAAAGAAGCAATCACTGCTTTCAGAAATGGCGAAATGCTTATTGTTATGGATGATGAAGACAGAGAAAATGAGGGTGATTTAGTATTAGCGGGTATTTTCTCAACACCAGAAAAAATTAATTTTATGGCCAAATATGCTAGAGGTTTGATCTGTGTATGTATCACTCAAGAGATTTCTAAACAGCTTGATTTGCCTCCAATGGTGGCCAAAAATGACTCAAATCACGAAACTGCTTTCACTATTAGCATTGATGCAAAAGAAGCTAAAACAGGGATTTCTGCATTTGAACGAAATATGACTATACAATTAATGTGTGATGAAAAAAGCACTCCGAGTGATTTTGTGCGTCCTGGACATATTTTTCCTCTTATTGCAAAAGAGGGGGGTGTTTTAGTGCGCACAGGGCACACAGAAGCAGGAATTGACTTGTGCAGACTTTCAGGTTTAAAACCTGTGAGTGTTATTTGTGAGATTATGAAAGAAGATGGAACAATGGCAGGTCGAGGGGATAAATTTTTGCTTGATTTTGCCAAAAAACATCAGATCAAAATCCTCTATATTTCTGATTTAATCGCTTACAGAATTCAAAATGAAAATCTACTTCAATGCACTCAAAATCAAGAGATATATTTTTTATCCCATTTGGTTAAAAAACAAACCTTTGTCGATCATCTCAATCAAGAACATATTGTGCTAGAGTTTAAAAAAGCAAAAATTCCTCTTGTTAGATTTGAAACTTTAAAAAATGATTTAGATCGCTTTAGCGATACTGCAGGTTATCATTATTTCCTAAATTGTGTCCAAAAGCTTTATAAAGAGGGAGGCTATCTCATCTTTTTGCAAAACAATCAACTAAAAAACCAAGTGGTAAAAGATTTTGGGATCGGGGCACAAATTCTAAGACGCCTTGGTGTCGATCAATTTAGACTTATTTCATCATCAGATCGAGAATACAATGGGCTTGGTGGTTTTGGCTTAACAATCACTCAAAGAGTTGAACTAGAATCAAACGAAAAAGAGAAATTAGAAAAAAACTAACACAAGGAGATCATAAAATCTCTTTGTGTCTATGAAAATCAGTGCATATGAGAATGATCCTCTGTGGGTTGGATACTTTTATTATCGGCTAATTTTTCATCAGCTACTTTTTTTAAGAATAAAATCACTGCTTCTGCCATTTTCATATAAGATTTTGAACTCGCTGATTCTGGATCAAAAAAGACAATCGGTTTTCCATTATCGCCACCTTCTCTAATTTTACCTTCAAGTGGAATTTGTGCAAGCAACTGGGTTTTATAAGTTTTTGCCAACTCCATTGATGCGCCTTTTCCAAAAATATCAGTCTCGTGGTTACAATTTCCACAAATGAACCCACTCATATTCTCCACAACCCCAGCAATAGGAACATTGAGTTTTTGAAACATATCCAAACCTCTTGCGCTATCATCTAAACTAACACGCTGTGGTGTTGTAACGACAACCCCCGCACTCACAGGGACACTTTGTGCAAATGTAAGCTGTGCATCTCCTGTTCCTGGAGGCATATCAATAACCAAAATATCCAAATCACTCCAAATCACATCAGTTAGCATTTGCTCGATAGCCCTCATTACCATAGGTCCTCTCCATATCAAGCTTTGCCCTGCATCATAAAGCACGCCCATACTCATCACTTCTAACCCATAAGCTTTAAGAGGATATAGTTTTTTCCCGCTATCATCAACTTGTGGTTTTTGAGTATCAATTCCAAGCATTCTAGGAATGTTTGGGCCATAAATATCTGCATCTAGTAAGCCTACCTTTTTTCCTTGTTGAGCCAATGCAATTGCGAGATTTACGCTTGTTGTAGATTTTCCTACTCCTCCTTTTCCGCTACTCACCATTACAAATTGTTTGATTTGTGGAGCGAGATTTCTCGTCGTAGCCTTCTTTGGAGACTCAAGTTTTGGTGTTTTTAAATCGAGCTGAAATTTATCAATACCTAGCGCGTGAATTTTTTGATTGATTTCTTTTGTAAGAGCATCAATCACTTCAGGGGCATTTGATGGGATCTCCACCCTAATTGCCAATGAATTTTCGTGCAAACTCACATCTTTTAAAAAACCAAAACTCACAATGTCCTTCTGAAAATTAGGGTAAATCACTGTCTTTAATACATTTAAAATTTCATCTTGAGTAACCATTTTTGTATCCTTTGTTTTTAGTTTATCAACTCGTGATTATATCTAATTAATCATCGCTCAAAATCCAAGCCCTATGACTAAAAGATATCAATTCCTTTATACATTAGATTCACTCATAAATCAAGATAATGAAAAAATATTTTTTAAATTTCCAAGAAATAGGGGAGGGCTATAAATTTTATTGCTAAAAAACCAATAATATAAAGTAAAATAAAAACTTAATTTTTCAACCATAGAAAACTCATTAAAATCTAAGGAACAATATGAGCAGTAAAGCATTTTTAAAAATTAATGAAATAAAGAAAATAAAAATTGATGAAACAAAGAAAATAATGATAATACGACTTAAACCAAATGACTCATATTCAGGAATCTGCTTTTCAATAACCTCCCTCATAAAACAACTCTATGACAAACTAAAAGAGGAAAGCAAAAATACATTATTTAACAATCAAGAAATCATTACCAAAGAGGAAAACACTTCTAATGAATCAAACAATTATTATAAAGTCAATCTTCCACTCACTGTCATTACACACGATACTGATGATACAGATGCATATCTCATAGAAATAGACTATAAAGAAGATAAAGAAGATAAATGTATTTTTAAGGAAGAAGTCATTTTCAGAGGTTGTGAGTTTGAAACAAAAGTTAATTCTAAAACTGGGATAGTATTTGGAGTTGGTTTTAAAAACTGTGAGTTTGTAAAAAAAGTTGATTTTACGGGGTCTAAAATTTGGAACATTACTTTTGGAGATGAAAAAAATAAATGTATTTTTAATGAAGAAAT
>X103_Eurasian_Blackcap__coassemble_329_pt1 | contig 11719 bp, 8 predicted proteins | sample X103_Eurasian_Blackcap__metabat2_low_PE_003 | metagenome-assembled genome bin X103_Eurasian_Blackcap | reverse complement strand
GTTCTTATCCTTTTTTAAGAGATATTTTTTATCTGATCTGAAAGGAAAAGAAAAATAGTTTATAAAAATCGAGATGGTAAAAAAGTTTATGTAAGCGGAATTAAAGAACTTCAAAAAGTATCTGTGGTAATGTATTTTGATTTTTATATTTGTTGGGAGGTATATGGCGAATTAGAAACTTCTTTAATCAAAGAATTGATAAATGATGGTGCAATCGCTCATATACAGAGAGGTTTTTATGCAATTAAATAACCTTTCTATATAAACGACGACGAGTATTCAAAAGATGATGGAATATATTTCAGAAAAAATAATGGGGTTTTTATCTGTCACACAGGATTTGAGGATAGAAACAAAAATAAGCTTTATTTTAACACACCCTTTTCTGGGTTCTTTATAGATGAAGATTTTTTTAAGTTGATTTTAAATGATGTGAGAGTTTATTCTTATATTTCACCAAGAGTTCTGAAAAAGCTTTAAAGGGGGTTCATAATAGACAATTATTCTTGTGAGACTTAATGCTTAGATTTTCTTTATTTGCTTATGGAAGAAGTTTGAAAATAGGGCATAAAATGCAAATGATTTTTCAGAAAAACAAAAAATGATGAGCATTTGTAATATTACAAATTTGATAAGACAAATCTATTTATAGAGTTTAATTCTTTTCTGCTAGAAGATAAAAATTTAATGTAAAGATATAGATATTAAAGTTGCTTAATGCTTAGATTTTCATAATAATTAAAATAGCCTTAGAAATCAACCTGTTTGAAGAAATAAAATTTTAAAAGATTGAGAATGTTTTTTAAACATAATTAATTTAAATGACATTCAATGCTTTGTTGGCGAAAGGAGTTTTGTTATGAAAATAGTAATTATAATGCTGATTGTTATTATTTTAACGAATGTAGCCTACTGAAATACTATCTTGTAGTTAGTTTGAATTTAGGGAGCATTAAATTCTGGCTTACATTTGATTATTTTGCAAAACTTAAGCATAACTTAGAGAGACAACAGATATCATTAATCTAAAATGATCACTTTTTATTCTTTAGAGTATGGATATAAATAAATTTAGCGAGATGAAATAAAAAATTTAATACATAAAATCAAGAAGAATATGTAAAAAATATAGAATGAATTAAGCTTTGAAAGAGCTGTGATGTTTTAGTATTCACAAGAAGTTATAAGAATATAAAGTTAATTCTTTTGATAAAAAATGCTTTTTAGGTCTTGACAACTAGGGGGGGGGGGACTGATATAATTCTTACTCAATTAAATTAAATAGGATTTTTTATGAAGGATAATAACGAAGAGTTGAAATCTACTATTGGTGCTGAAGAGACAGATTTCTTTGATACCAGTTTTGAAAAGATGGAAGAAGAATTAGATCTTTTGATGAAAAAAGATAGATTGAAGATCGAGATTGATCAAGGGATGGAGCAATCTTTGAGAGAGCTTGAAGAATTGAGCAAAAAAGTTCCTCAAGAACAAGTGCAGACGCTTTTTGATTTATGTGCTCAGAATGCTGTAGATACTGTGGTTGGAAGTTTTGGTTTGGTGACGGTTCTTTTGGATTCTCAAGATGGTGGAAATGTAGATACAACTCATAATGTTAGAAAAGGCATTTGGGCGAGTGAAGAAGAAAAGCAGAAGTATGAAAATAAATCAGAGTATAACTCTGCTGAATATCATCAAGATTCAAAATATAAAGAAATAAACAAACAAGAATCCGAAAAACAGAAACAAGGGAAATCAAAAGATTATATAACGGGCAAAAAAATTTCACCTAATGAAAAAACAGATCTCGACCATATTGTATCGGCCAAAACCATACACGATGATCGTGCAAGAGTATTGGCTGAAGTGGATGGACCTAGTCTTGCAAATAGTGAAGATAATCTAAAACTAACCGCATCTTCACTCAATCGCTCTAAAAAAGATAAAACTCCTACAGAATGGCGTGAATCAATAGAGCAAAGAATGGACAACTTAATCCAAAAAAGCAAAAAGAAACCCCTCAATGAGCAAGAACAAAACGAACTGAAAAAACTAAAGAAATATAAAAAAGATATCAATGAAGAAGAGTTAGAGAGGATATACAAAGAACAAAAGAAAAAAATAGACAGACAGATAGATAAAGAATATTATACAAGCTTTAAGCCTTATAAACAAGCTGTAATTACTGGAGCAAAAGATGCTTTTAGAGTAACAGTTTATTCTGCTTTAGGGTTGATTTTAAAAGAGTTTATTACAGCAATGATATTGGAGCTTAAGAAAACTTTTCGAGAATTTGGCAATGAAAGTATCACAGAGATTTTTAAACGCTTTAAGGATAGGGCAAATTTTGTTTGGAATGATATCAATACAAGATGGAAGGAGGTATTTAATAATTCTATTGAAGCAGGGATTCAAGCTTTTTTCTCAAATTTACTTGTCTTTGTGATTAATACCGTCTTTACAACTTTAAGGAGAGTGGTTCAAATTATTCGTGCAAGCTTTACTTCTTTGTGGAAAGCAGTAAAAATAATTTCAAATCCACCTGAGGGAATGTCACAAGATGAAGTGATGCTTGAAGCATCAAAAATTTTTATTACAGGAATGATTTCCTCAGTAGCATTATTTGGGGCTGATGTCATTGAAAAATGGTTGATGACTATACCTGGCATGAATGTTTTAATTACTTTTCCTTTACCTTTTTCTAATGAGACTATAGGTAGTGCGCTCTCGGTTTGTATCAGTGCTGCTTTAGGAGCTATTGTTAGCACTATCGTTATTTTTTATATAGATAAATGGAGGAATGATTCTAATATAAGCAAAATCCGTGTTCAAATCGTCAATCAAGGTGGAGTGGTTTTAAATTACAAAATTGCTCAGACTTGGTTTGCATTAGATAATGCTTATAGTTTTTTACAAAAAAGTTTAATAAGCTTTAGGGAAGAGTTGGATGCGAGTAAGCAAAAAATACAAGAAAATTTTGAAGCAACTCAAAGAGAGATAGAGTTGCTTCAAGATAGCAGTGATTTTTATGAGTTGTTTAATAATTTTGAAGAAGACAGGAGAAAATAATGGAAAATAGATTTGTTGAAACTCAAGAAGATAAGGAATTTTTGCAGAATATTGATCAGGCAGATGAGCAGACTATTAAAAAATTTATTGAGAAGCAGTTAAATAAGATGGTAGTAATGATTGAGGACTCAATTCAAAATGCCAAACAAGCAGAAGAAAAGCTTAGTAAAGTAAAAAAGCTTGATATAAGGTCAGATAAAATAACTTATTTGCCAGTTATTGGAGGTTTTCTTGGAAGAACATCTGAGGATAAAAAAATTGAAATTCTTGCAGAATCTCAAGAGTTGCATCAAAAAGCTACAGCGCAATTAACTGACATTGTGCAGGAGAGTATAAAGTTTTGTACCATTAGTTTTAATGTAGCGGTTGGAATGTATAACTCTCTTAATATTCTTATTGCTAGTGGTGTTGTAACAGTTGATGGTGCAACAAGAACACTAAGCAAAGAGGCAAGAGAAAAGTTTGAAAACATTCATAAATTTACAAAAGCTTTTATTGAGGAGCATAGTAAACATAGACAAAGCATAGTAAATCACGGAGAAAAGATTGATTCTATTCAAGAATTGCTAAATGTCAAAGAACAAATTGAACATAAACGGCAAGAAACAATTGATAATAACTATAAAGAATTTTTAGACTTTAAAGAAAAACTAGAAGTCATCTTAGATCAATATGATATGAGAGTTTCTGTATTGGAATCTAGATTAAATAGAAATAGTAGGATTTTTGGTATTTTTTCTATTGTGATTTTAATAGCAATAGTCATAATGATTATTTTTGGTTTAAAATTTAACTAGACTAAGATGATAATTTTTAAATTTTAAGCAAATAAATGAAGGGGATTTTCATCGACAAGAGTGATTTTGAATAAAGCAAAAGACTATGTCTTATTTGCTAATCTTAAAATGATTAGGTGAGTTTTTTAAGTCTAAGAAGTTTTAATATCTAGAAATCTGGTTGTCTAAAATATGCTTTTGTTTGCAGAAAAGTGATGGCTAAAGTAATTTTCTGTTGTCTTTTTTTGCAAAATCAAAAGGGCAATCCTCTTTTTATAGAAAACTTAACTATATCTTCATTATCATAGCTATCTGTGTCTCTGATGTCATTGAGCAAAAAGCTTAGAGCCTCTTTCTCTTCATCTGTAAGACAGAGATCTGTTACTTTAAAATAAGAAATAAAGTTTTTCTCTCCCAAAGTTTCTCTCAGGTTAGTAAAATTTTTGTCTAAGAATTTAATAGTGTGTTTTTCTTTATTTTGTCCGATAAAGCCAATTTTAACTCTGCCTATGATTGCCATATGCGATGGCAGTTTTTTATACATTCTAAAGGTTGTTTTATATTCATTGTCATCCCAATTATCTTCTTCAAGATAAATACAATTGGTTTGATCCTTATTTGTAGAAAAAGTTTTGATTTTTAATATTTCTAAATAATCTTCTACTTGTTTTGTTGTTGGTAAATCTTTTTCTTGAGGATTTTTTTCTATCTTTTGGAACGTATCATTTTGATATTTTCCATATTTTGCACTAAGAGCAACTTTGTTAATAATCATTTTAATGATTTTATCAAGAGGTTTATTCTCAGAGTAATCTAAAGGAACCGCATAATCTGCTTTATTGTTCTCTAGCATATCTTTTGCCTGTTTTTCTTTTTCGGAATTTTTATCATCATAAACAACTATGGAAGTTCCTTTTTTAGATTTAAGAAGAGCCATTGCTGGAATATCAGTTTCTCCATCGCCGATATAAATCATATTTTCAAATCTAATAGATCTCTGTCTAATTGGAATGGTTTTATTAATCTGAGAATCCCAAGCATTTAAAATCCCTTTGCTAATCCGATATAAATATTGTGTTTTTGAAGTATAGTCGATTGCCACTGCTGGCCATTCTGGTTTTCCATATGCATTGAAGGTAAAAGATGACGCAAAAATAACTTTGAATTTACTTGCTATTTTTGTCCCCTCAATCATTTTCTTTGTTCCAGATGAAATGATATAATGTTCTATCTCTATGCCATGTTCTTTAGCGTATTCATTAATGCGGTCAAAGTAATCTTCTACTCCATTAAAAAAATTAACATTGCTACCATGTTTTTTGAGAACCTCATAAGTGATTTTTTCATTTTTGTTATCGGCCTCTTGGATAATAAGACGCATATATGCAAGAATCTCGCTCATATTATTATCTTGAGCCTCTTTTTTAACCTTTTTCCAAAAGTCATCTTTACGGATTCCTAAGTTTGGTAAAAATGAATTCTCTTGAATATTTCCTTTTGCTAAAGTGCCATCAAAATCATATGCAATTGCCATTTTAATCATTTTTATTCCTTGTTTTATTAAGTTTTGATAAAAAACCAGTTCTTTTTTGGAACTACTTTAGGTCAAAGCGTCCTATGAAATCTAGGATATAAAATATACTTAAAATAAATAATACAAAAATAATACAAAAATAATACAAAAATAATGATTATTTTTATAAAAAAATAATCTTGATTTTTGCCACAAAATGGCTTAAAAATATATAGGAATTAAAAATTAAAAATAAGCATGTTCTTTAACGAGTCTTGGCGTTTCTCTTAAAATAAAAAAACTACGCCAGATTTATATATTTATAATAAATGAAGAAATATTTTAAGTCAGGAAATAGTTTGTATAGAAACTATTATTTTGATGAAGTAGAAAAAATTCCAAAAGGACATTCATAATGGTTCTAAAAACAGATGAGAATAGTCAATAAGTGTATTAACTGGGCTTAATGGGTGAAGATAAGGCATTCTATTCTTCTTTAATCAAATGGGGTATTGTGGAATAATTTAAATGGTTTGAGCAGAAGATAAATGATATTTTATGCAAATTATTAATCTAAAAAATAGAGAGGTTTAGTGTAATTTTAAATATACAACTAAATTCGAAAAAAATAAAAAGTGATCTAAGTGGGATCATTGATTTTAACAAAGTCAAAGAGGATTGTAGATAGTTTTGAAGAATAAGATTGCTTCAATAAAATCCTAAAAAATGATGGAAAATTTCAAAGATTAGGTTTAAGCTCCTTCTTTAGCAATAAGGTTATTTTTTCTATTTAAAGGATAGATAGCAAATCATTTTGAATTATTTTTTACTCAAGTAGCACAAGTATTTTGACTTTATTTTAAGAAATTATTCTAAAATCTCTAAAGACATCAGGACTAAATATTTTTTGATTGGTTTTGTCAATTGGTTACTTTGTATGATTCTTTATAACAAACAAAAGCCTCCAAGGAGAAGTGGAGGCTAAAAACATAAGGAAGACAATGTAAATAACTTACTTTCATTATTTAGAAGACAATGTGCTTTTTAATCGCACGGGAGAATAATAGCATTCTTTAGCTTAAATTAAAATAAAAATAATAACGATTATTAAAATAAATGAAAAAACTTCCAAAAACCATAAAATTTAGCAAAAGTATCATTGACTTTTAATGCAAAAAGCAATTTTTGACTTATTGCTAATTGCAAAAACTTGTTTTACATATCAAGATTTTAACTTTTTAACAAGAATAGGTGGTGATAAATTCATAAGGATGAGGTCTTGCTTCCCAAGGCCAGATTTCTGTTTCAAATTTAAAATCTTTATAGATTTGAATAAAATCTTCACTGAAAACATCGCCTTGTTTGAGATAATTTCGATCTGTTAACATTTCTTCTATTGCGCTACGCAATGTGTGAGGCATTTGTCTGATTCTTAATTGTCGGATTTCATCGAGATGAAGTTTAAAGAGGTTGATATCCATTGGTTCTTGAGGATAAGTTTGATTTTTAATGCCATCAATTCCTGCCATTAAGATTGCAGAAAAACAAAGATAGGGGTTAGCGGAATTATCAGGAAATCTAAACTCTAAGCGTGTGCTTTTTCCTGTGCTATTGTATGGAATTCTCACACTTGCACTACGATTATTTGCAGAATAAGTCAGTATTGATGGGGCTTCAAAACCAGGAATAAGTCTTTTAAATGAGTTGGTTGATGCATTACTAAAGGCTGCAACACCTCTAGCGTGTTTTAGCACCCCACCTAGAAAAAATAAAGCCTCATTGCTTAAGTGTCTATATTTAGAATCAGCAATAAGAGTATTGCTTCCTGCAAAAATATTTTTATCTTTTTGCCAGATGCTAATATGTGTATGCATACCATTTCCATTATCACCAAATAATGGTTTGGGCATAAATGTTGCGCTTTTTCCATTCAGATGCGCGACCATTTTGACAATATATTTTAATTTTTGCACATTGTCTGCCATTTCAAGCAAGTCTCCAAATTTTACTCCAATTTCACCCTGACCTTGAGCAACCTCGTGATGAAGAACAAAAGTCTCTAATCCAACTTGATGCAATACTTTAACAATCTCAGCTCGAAGATCTTTCATCGTATCAATTGGTGGAACTGAACAATAACCTCCCTTTGTGCCTGCACGATGACCAATATTAATCCCGTGGTTAAAATCTTTATCTCGATTCCAAGCCCCTTCTTCGCTATCAAGCTCATAATATTGACAATTATTTGTGTCTTTTATTTTGACATTATCAAATATAAAGAATTCATTTTCAGAACCAACAAAAACATTATCCCCAATTCCCGTTCGTGCTAAGAAATTCATCGCTTTTTTGGCAATACTTCTAGGGCATCTTTCATAAGGAGAATTTTTGTAAATATCCCAAATATCACAGAATACAACCACGGTTGTATCCGCGGTAAAAGGATCGATAAAATAACGCACTAAATCAGGGCGCAAGATCATATCTGATTTTTCAATACTTTGCCAACCTTTTGTGGAACTTGCATCAAAAGGGATTCCTTCTTGTAAAATTTTTTCATTTATTGCATCAATATGGTAGGTGATAGCTTTCCAGGTCCCTTTAATATCTGTGAATCTAAAATCAATGAATTCTACTTCATTTTGTGAGCAAAACTCAAAAAAATCTTCAATAGACTGCTGTGACATAATTTATTCCTTTTGCGTGAGATATTTCATTAGTTCTTTACATTCTACCATTTTTTAATTTATTTTTTAGATTTGCGTTGGTGAATTTTTTTGCAGAGAGGCTCATTGAGAGGGCAAGTGATTTTAGGGGCAAGATTTGATTTTTGAAAGATAGAAAAGTAAGTTTGCTGATTTTGTGAAGTTGCAAGAATGTTGTTTTGATGGGTGAGAAAAATGAGGGAACAATTTTTTGTATTTTTGAAGTGGTGCTTTTGAAAAATAGTTTGAAGATCAAGTTTTTCTTCTTGCGAGAAATAGATATTTTTAGAATGAAGTGATATATCATCTTGTAGATTTTGTAAAGCTTGTGTGATTTTATGTATGCAGAGAGTTTCTTGAATTGGTGTATAACGAGTTGCTAAGAGACTCAAAATCGCAATTAAACAAAGCGTAATGCTTAGTTCAATGAGGCTAAAACCCGTTTGGGTTAATGAAAATTTAGAATCTGATTGGAGAGTCTTTAAGTGTTGTGATCATAGGTTTTGGATAGGCTTTTGATAATTTTTGACAAAGGGCTGTTGTGAAAGAAGAATCAATTTTAATGCTGAGTTCTTTTTGGGTTAGATCAACTAAAACGCAGTTGTTTTTTAGATCAATTTCATTGTTTTTTGCAAGTCGAACACCATTTTGAGTAGCTATCCAACGAGCAGAGGATAGCCCTGCAGTTTGCATAATAAAATCACCATTAAGAGAAGTGTTATCAAGATCTTGAGTGAGAAATTTTTGTTGTATTGAACTATGGATTGTTTGAATATCCGCCATAATGGCAGTGTATTGTGCGTCTGAACGAGTGAGGGATAGTTTTGGGATTGCGATGCTTGCAATGATACCCAACACAACAATAACAAAGACAAGCTCAATGATTGAAAACCCTGATTGATTTTTCATTGATTTTGCTCTGTTTGAATGATTTCATCTATCATTTCTTTAACAAAGTTTCCAGAAACTTCAGCAGCACGCTCTAAAAACTCATCAAAGCTTATATTTGCCTCTCCATCTGCATTGTCGCTAATAGATCTAAAGACGCAAAATGGCACTTTAAAAAGAGAGCATACAACTCCTAAAGAAGCTCCCTCCATTTCAACCGCTTTTGCATTAAAATTTTGAATTAACCATTGTTTTTTTTCAGCATTATGAACAAAAGTATCACCTGATGCAATGACCCCTTCTTTTAACGGAATACCTTTTTTTTGGGCAATTGTTTTTGCGATATGATTGAGTGTGGCATCGGTTTGAGTATAAATCGTACTCTCAGGGATAAATCCGACAGGATGTCCGAAAGCAGTGATATCTACATCGTGTTGGCAAAGCTGAGTAGCGAGTAAAAGATCCCCTATTTTTAGATTTTCTCCAAGACCTCCAGCCACCCCAGAAAAGATAATTTTTTCACAATGAAAGTAAAGAATCATTGTTGTTGTAGTGATAGCAGAATGCACTTTTCCGATTTTGCTATAAGCAATGAAAATTTGTGCGTTTTTGTAGTTGATTTCATAAAAAGTATTTCCGCCGACTTGATGTGTTGTTGCTCGTGGAAAAAGAGCCAATAAGGGAGTGATTTCCTCTTTCATTGCTCCGATGATACCAATTTTCATGGTTTAATCCTTTTGTATTTGATTGAGAGTTTCGTTTAATGAAGCCATATCTGAGATATTAAAGGTAGGCTTATTTGTTAGGCGTTTGTTTAATCCTTTGAGGATATTTCCGTGTCCAAATTCAATGTAGGCATTGATTTGAGTATCAATTTTTTGGATACTTTGCTTATAGAGAACGGGCTGTGTGAGTTGTGAGCTTAACAACTTAATCGCATTTTTTTTGTTTTGATAGGCTTCTGTTGTGGCATTAGAAATAACAGGAAGCGTAAAATTCTCTTCAAGCATATCAGAGATAAGAATTTCAAAATCTTTGTTCATACTTTCTAAAATTGGACAATGACTTGCAACTGACATTGGCAGAATGAGTGCGCGTTTAGCACCGAGTGACTTGATTTGAGACTCTGCTTCAAGTAAATCTGATTTTTTGCCTGCCAAAACCATCTGACCATCACCATTATAGTTTGCACAAAAAATCATTTTATCTTCATTTTGTGCATTTTTACAAAAATTCTCAAGACTCGTATCATCACATCCCACAACAACCATCATTCCAGCATCTTTTCCTTCGCAAGATTTTTGCATTAAAATTCCGCGTTGATGAGCTAAGATCATTGCATTTTCAAAGCTTAAACCATTAGCTACATAGACTGCTGAGATTTCGCCTAGAGAATGCCCAAGTGCAAGTTTTGCTAAAAGAGGAGATTCTTGTTGCAAGATAGCATGAGCAATCGCACTCACAAGCAAAACCGCTGGTTGTGTATAGGCAGTTTGGTTGATCTTATCATTCTCTTCAAAACAAAGCTTTTTCATATCAATTTTTAAAATATCAGAAGATTTTTCAAAAAGCTCCTTTGCAAGGTCAAAATTTTCATAAAAATCCTTTCCCATATTAATGGCTTGACTTCCTTGACCTGGAAAAATAAATGCATAATTCATTAAAAAACCTCGTTACAAATTAGTTTTACAAAGCAAATTTTACCAAGATTGGGATTAAAACTTTCTAAAATTTATAAAAAATGCTATAATACCGCTTCTAGTTTTTAACTAGATTTGGTTGGACAGGTGGGTGAGTTGGCTGAAACCACATCCCTGCTAAGGATGCGTAGCCGCAAGGTTACCGAGGGTTCGAATCCCTCCCTGTCCGCCAGTATTTTATTTCACACAAATTCTAAAAATCTCTCAAAGTCCCTTAAATATAATAATTAAAGCTTTCTTTTGATTTTTAATGATTTCAAAATTCCTCTATAAACCAAAATATTTTTAATATAAATTATAATACAAGTTATAGATTGATAAAATTTGTATTAAAAATTCCTCTCTAAAATGCTAAATAAAAGAGTTTGAAGGTGCAGAAAAAAGAAAGTAAAGTAAAAAGCTTTAATACAGATAAAGAGATACAAAATCTTAAAGCTAAAGCTTCTCAATACTATGCAAGTGATAGATTGGTTAAAAATCTCTATCTTATTGTGAGAGAAGCAAAGAAATCTAAAGATAAGGTTTCAAAAACTTTTTTATTTAGATATATGTTCCAAGGAAAGATTTGGCAAATTTCTTTAGGTAAATATCCCTCTTTTAGTCTTACTGATGCAAGAAGCAAGGCAAATGAGTTTAATGATTCTTCAAGATACCGAGAATAAAGCTAAGGGAATACATCCAAAAATACTTTTAGAGCAAAAGCAAAATAAAATAAAAACTTTCTTTGAAGTTTCAGAAGAGTGGAAAAAGACTCAAAATCTAAATGACACAACAAAGCTTAATCGTGTAAAAAATCACCTCAATCCTTTTATAGGAAATAAACCGATTGGAGAGATTACAAAACAAGATTTATTAAATTGCATTCAAAGACTTCAGGACAATCAAAAGCTAGAAGCCTCAAGAAGAGTATTTTTTATCGCAAGAGAGATTATGAGATTTGCAGTAATGAAAGATTATATTCAAAATAGCATTTTGGGGGATATTGATTTTAGCGTGATTTTTAAAACCCCAAAACCAAAACACTATAGAGATATTACTGATGAGGAGAGATTTAAAGAATTACTATTAGCG
>X103_Eurasian_Blackcap__coassemble_315_pt1 | contig 12695 bp, 8 predicted proteins | sample X103_Eurasian_Blackcap__metabat2_low_PE_003 | metagenome-assembled genome bin X103_Eurasian_Blackcap | reverse complement strand
TTATAATTATGCAGTGTTGCACGCGATATTTTTGCCCCCTCAATTTCTACAGGCTCTAATTCTGCTACAGGAGTAATAACACCTGTTCGTCCAACCTGCTGGGTAACAGATAAAATTTTTGTTGTTTTTTCAATAGCAGGGAATTTATAAGCACAGGCAAATCTGGGTGATTTGATTGTGAAACCTAACTTTTTTTGCTCATTAAAAGAATCAAGCATGATCACCATACCATCAAGCATCATAATATACTCTTCCCTCATTTGCATCATTTTTAAATAACACTCTTGTATTTCTTCAAGACAATCACAGCGTTTGACAAAAGGTGTTGGATAAAAACCAAATGATAAAATCTTTTGCATACCATCAAAAAAACTATCTTCTTCTAAGTCATGCAACCCAAAGCCCCAAGGAATAAAGCGTAATTTTCTCTTGGCTGTAATCCTGCTATCTAATTGCCTCATACTTCCAGCTGCTGCATTTCTAGGATTTGCAAAAAGCGGTAACTCTTCTCTCAGACGCTCTTGATTTAATTTTTCAAAATCATCTTTTGTAATTACAACTTCTCCTCGAATTTCAATCTTTTTGTCATAAGGAATTTTTAAAGGAACTGATTGAATTGTTTTGGCATTTTGTGTTACTAATTCTCCCTCTATTCCATTTCCTCTCGTTGTTGCACTCTTTAAAACTCCATTTTCATATAGAAGATTCAGCGATGCTCCATCAAACTTTGGCGAACAAGTAAAAACTGCATCAGCATAAGTTTTCTTAATTCTGTCAAACCATTCTTTTAATTCTTCAAAATTAAATACATTATCTAAGCTCCACATTCTCTCAATATGGGTATTTTTATCAAAATCACTCAAGATACTATCTCCAACTCTCTGTGTAGGAGAATGAGGTAAAATTTTACTAGGATTTTTATCCTCATAGCTTTTTACCTCGTGATACAATTTATCATATTCCTCATCACTGGCAATGGGATCATCAAGAACATAATACTGATACGCCATATGATTTAATTGTTTTACTTTGCTTTGATATTCCTTCTCTTCCATCTTGTTCCTTATTGAGTATCTTTTTTTATTTCTATCTTTTGCTTTATTGGTTTATTATACAAGATTATCAGGGTTTTTTGATACAATTACTTCTATCAATCTGCACAAGGAAAATCATGGAAGATACTCTACCAAAAATGCCTCATATCAATAATCAAGTTCAGTTTTTATGCTTTCTTCTTGATGATAATCCAAAATCTCAAATCTATGCCATCAATGTTTTTAAAATTCGAGAAATCATTTATCAGGAGGGAGATTTTGCTCAGGCAATTGGCAATGAAAATAGTGTTATTTTAGGATCGCTCACCGTAAGAGGCGAAGCTATTCCATTGATTGATGTTAAACGCTGGTTGCATTTTAATAAAGATATCCGAAAAAACCTAGAACCCTTCTCTATTGATACCCAGAAAAACCTTATTGTTATTTGTAATTTTTCAGATCAAACCATAGGTCTTAAAATCGGTAGCGTAAAACACATCATCCAAAGAAGCTGGGAAGAAGTGCAAGCTGGAAGTGAGCACGGCTTAAAAGAACATCAAAAAATTATTGCAACAACTCGATATAGTGATGATTCAATCATTCAAATCCTTGATATTGAACAAATGCTTATTGATGCTTTTCCTATGTTAGGATATAATAACACAACAAAGATTAAAGAACTTAAGCGCATTGATAGTCATAAACATATCCTAGTTGCAGAAGATTCTTTCAGTGTAGAAAAAACTCTAAAACATATCATTAAAAGCTTAGGGTTAAAATGTATAGGTTTTCCTAATGGTGGCGCTTTATTAAAGCATCTTTCAAGCTATAGCGATGAGGAGTTGAGTAATATAGGAGCCATTATTACAGATATTGAAATGCCCCATATATCGGGTTTTGAGGTTCTTAAAAAGGTTCATAATGATCCAAGATTAAAAAACATACCCGTTATTGTCAATTCTTCAATGGAAAATGATGCAAATTATGAAAGTGCGATGAAATTAGGTGCAAGTGGGTTTATGAAAAAATCAGAGCCCGAAGAAGTTGCTTTCTATCTTAATCAAATTTTAAAAAAGGATAAAGAATGCTAAGAACTCATTTCTGCGCAGATTTAGACGAAAATCATATTGGCGAAAGTGTTAAACTGGCAGGTTGGTGCAACACATACAGAGATCACGGAGGGGTTGTTTTTATTGATTTACGCGATAAAACAGGGTTAATACAGCTTGTTTGTGATTCCACATCTCAAGATTATCAATTGGCATCAACCATCAGAGATGAGTATGTTTTACTAGTAGAAGGAAAAATTCGTCTTAGAGGGGAAGGTTTAGAAAACCCGAAATTAAAAACAGGTAAAATTGAGGTTGTTGTAGAAAAATTATCAATAGAAAACACAAGCAAAACCCCACCAATTATGGTTGGTGATGAAAGTGTAGGAGAAGATTTAAAACTAAAATATCGCTACCTAGATCTACGATCGCAAAAATCTTATGAAATTTTCAAGACACGCTCAGATGTTTGCATGATCACAAGACAATTTTTTAACTCTCTAGGGTTTTTAGAAGTTGAAACACCTATTCTCACAAAGGCGACACCAGAAGGAGCAAGAGATTATCTCATTCCAAGTCGTATCAACGATGGAGAATTTTTTGCCCTCCCTCAAAGTCCTCAAATTTTTAAACAACTTTTAATGATGAGTGGTTTTGATCGCTATTATCAAATTGCAAAATGTTTTAGAGATGAAGATTTGCGTGCTGATAGACAACCAGAATTCACACAAATTGATGTTGAAATGAGTTTTTGTGACCAAGAAGACATCATGAGTATTGCAGAAAAATTACTTAAGAATATCTTTGCGCTAAAAAATATAGATGTTCAGACTCCATTTAGAAGAATAAGCTACACAGATGCAATGGAAAAATACGGGAGTGATAAACCCGATTTAAGATTTGATATGCCCCTAGTTGAAGTAAGTGACTTGATGCAAGATTCTAGTAATGAAATTTTTAGAACCATCGCACAAGACACTCAAAATAACCGCTTTAAAGCTCTGTTGATTAAAAATGGAGATCATTTCTTTAGTCGCAAGACCTTATCAGAAACCGAAGAGTTTGTGAGAAAATTTGGGGCTCAAGGTTTAGCTTACATTCAAATCAAAGAAGAAGGACCAAAAGGACCGATTCTTAGATTTATGAGCGAAACAAACTGTAAGAAACTCCTAGAGAGATTGCAAGCAAATGTTGGAGATATTATTTTCTTCGGAGCAGGATCTAAAAAAATTGTATGGGATTATATGGGTAGGCTTAGAGTAAAAATTGCTCAAGATATGCAAATAATACCACCAAATTCCTATGAGTTTTTATGGGTAGTTGATTTTCCGATGTTTGAAATCAATGACGATCAATCTGTTTCTGCACTTCACCACCCTTTTACTATGCCAAAAGATCTTAATCATCCAAATATTGAGGAAATCAAGTCGATTGCTTATGATGTTGTCCTGAATGGTTTTGAGCTAGGTGGAGGTAGCATTAGAATTCATAAACAAGATATCCAAGCAAAAGTATTTGAAATTTTGGGAATTTCAGATCAAGAAGCACACGATAAATTTGGCTTCTTGCTTGAAGCTTTAAGCTTTGGAGCTCCACCACACGGAGGAATTGCTCTCGGATTAGATAGAATCATTATGCTTTTAACGCAAACAGATAGCATTCGTGATGTAATCGCATTCCCAAAAACTCAAAAAGCAACTTGCCTTTTAACAGATGCTCCTAGTCGTGTGAGTGAGCAACAATTAAGAGAATTGCATATTAGGCTTAGAAATATTAAATAAAAACTTAAGGAGAAGAAATGAAAAAATTATTTTTAATAATTGGTGCACCAGGAAGTGGAAAAACCACAGATGCTCAAATGATTGCCAAAAATCTTGAATCAAAAGTTATTCATTACTCTACAGGAGATCTTTTACGCGCAGAAACAGCCAGCGGTAGCGAAAGAGGAAAGCTTATAGAGAGTTTTACTTCTAAAGGCAATCTTGTTCCTCTTGATATTGTGGTGGATACAATTGTAACCGCGATCACAAGGGCACCAAAAGATATTATTCTCATTGATGGCTACCCAAGAAGCATAGAGCAAATGGAAGCTTTTGATCGTGTGCTTAAATCTCAAGAAAATATTGAACTTATAAATGTTATTGAGGTCGAGGTTAGTGAAGAAACCGCAAGAGAAAGAGTTTTAGGTAGAGCAAGAGGTGCTGATGATAACGCAGAGGTTTTTAACAATCGTATGAGAGTCTTCTTAGAGCCACTAGAAGCAATCCAAAAATTCTATGCAAATAAACTTAAAAAAATAAATGGCGAAAGAAGCATTGAAGAGATCGTTTCTGAGATGCAACAATTTATCCAATCAAAAATTTAAGGAGTAATAAAATGCAATTAGAAAAAATTCAGATAGGGGAAAATCCAGAAAAAGTAAATGTCGTGATTGAAATTCCTTATATGTCTAATATTAAATATGAACTAGATAAGGAAAGTGGGGCTATCGTGGTCGATCGTGTTATGTATAGCGCGATGTTTTATCCTGCTAATTATGGCTTTGTGCCAAATACCCTAAGTGCAGATGGAGATCCAGCAGATGTATTGGTTTTAAACGAATATCCATTGCAAGCTGGAAGTGTTATTAAAGTCAGATTGATTGGCGTCTTGCTTATGGAAGATGAAAGTGGAATGGACGAAAAGCTTTTAGCCGTTCCTATTAGTAAAATTGATCCAAGATATGACAATATTAAAAGTTTAGAAGATCTTCCTCAAATCACCATTGATCGCATTAAAAATTTCTTTGAAACCTATAAGGCACTTGAACCAAACAAATGGGTAAAAGTAAAAGAATATCAAGGAAAAGATAAGGCCAAAGAAATTTTAGATGCAGCCATCTTGGCCTATAAAAGATAAAAGTTTAGAGTGATGTATTTTATTCTTCTTTGTTTGCATTTATTGTGTGCGATATTTTTTGTTGGCTATGTATTTTTTGATGCTATCATCTACCCACTTGCTTACAAAAAGTGCGACAAAGAAGAATGTGAGAAAATCAAAAAATCCTACACCAAATCAAGCGGTATGCTATTTGGGATTATTTTTATCTGCTTGTTAGCCACTGGAGGAGCTCTGCTAAGCTATTATGACCTTCACGGGTTTTTTACTACTCATTTTGGAATTCTACTTAGTTTAAAACTTGCATTGATTGGCTTTATGTTGTTAATCACTCTAGGAGCAGTCATAAGCATTCGTTTTTTTCATAAGGATATTTTTAAAGGCAAGTCTCATTTAATCGCTCTGATTATTTCTTTGTTGATTGTTATCTTAGCTAAAGCAATGAAGTATTTTTAAAATATCAACAAAATTAGCCTTTTTGTTAAAACAAAAGTTAAAAATCTCCAAAAAAATCCGATCTTACTTACAAGAAAATGCTAGAAGGGAATCCTTTTTGCTTACATAAAAACCAAAAGACTATGTGAGGCACAATGAGAGTTACATTTGGCACAAAATACAATCAAATGAATTATCATCAAAATACTTTGCAAAATAAACTCAATGATGCAAATAATAAGATTGCATCTGGGCTAAAAATCCAACAAGGGTATCAAGATGCAAGCGTGTATAATAAAGACCTCAAACTTGATTATGATGTTACAACTCTATCTCAAAGCATTGATGTTGCCAAAACTGCAGAAACGCGTACCCTCAACACAGATAAAACTCTTGGAGATATGTCTCAAGCAATGGTTGATTTTAAAACAAAGCTATTGCAGGCAGCCAACGAGGTGCATTCTGATACATCTCGCAAGGCTATTGCTCAGGATTTAAGAGCCATTAAAAGCCATATTATAAATCTAGCTAATACTTCTATCGGTGGAGAATATATTTTTGGGGGTAGCAAAATAGATAAGGCTCCTTTTGATGCTGATGGAAATTACTATGGCAATAATGAAAGCCTTTCTATGCTAATCAGTTCAAAAAATTCTATCCCTTATAATATCACTGGGCAAGATCTTTTCTTCGGAAGAGATACAGACAAAACAAAGTTAATTACAAGCAATATCAAGCTTCTTAACCAATCTCGTGCTCATCCAAATGTAATGGAAGCACCAAATAACAATATCCCATCTGAGGAAGTTTTTATCAAAACAAACGACACTTTGAGGGATCTAATCGGTGATAATGATGATGATCCTAGCAATGATGGTAAAGAGTATTTCTATCTCAGAGGGATAGGACCTGATGGACTTGCTTTTAAATCTAAATTTGCCTTTGATAAAAATTTTAACAATAAAACCAATGCCACAACCGTGCAAGATCTACTCAATAAAATTGGGGAAGAATACGGAAATACCTCTCAAAATAAAGTTGTAGATGTTACCTTAAGTCCTTGGGGACAGATACAAATCAGGGATCTCAAACAAGGGAATTCCCTGATTGAATTTCACATGATCTCGAGCGATAAAGATGTTGATGATACCAATGAGCTCTACTCTAATGGTGCAAGAATCACTTCATACAATCAAAGCTACTTTACAACTCAATATGGAATCGGAAAAATAGAGAGTATCCGAGATTATTACGAAAAAGATCGCATTAATTTTGGCACTACATTTGTCACAAAAGACAATCAACTTGCCGATCGCAATACCTTACTAAGCGATATCTTCTCAGATGATACAGACTATATCATCTTAAAAAACAAAGGGATTCCAGATGAAGATAAAGGGGTTTTAAAAATCTCAACCAAAGAAACGACAATCAAAGATATGGTCCGACAAATTAAAAATTTCTATGGCCAAAATCTTGATGCAGAAGTAACAAATGGAAAACTCATCTTAAGAGAAAAAGGGATCAGCAAAAATCAAGATCTATCCTTTGAATTAAAGACAATGGGAAAAGATGGGCAGGAAGTAAAAGGTATTGCAACAGACTATAAAGCAGAATACGATCAAACCTTTTTCCTCAATCGCGGATCAAAACTCATTGGCAATGTCGTTCAAAATCTTGCAGATGGAAGTGGTATCGCCAAAGAAAATAACAAGCTCATTGATGTCAGCGGGAAAGATCTTAGTGGAAGCACTTTTAATCTTGCACTTAGGGATCACAATGGGGTTGATATTCACGCTAAAATTGAACTCAATAGCAATGCTTCTTTTCTTATTATCCCCAACAAAACACCCGATGCACCGCCTTATAAAATCCCTCTTTATGATGCAAATAACAATGATCCGCAAGCAACACAAGCAGACCGCGTAACCTATCGGCAATTAATGGATGCAATCACCATTGCTCTTGATTATACCAATCAAAATTCATCGATGCTAAAAGAAGCTTCAAGCGGAATCAATGAAGAAAGCAAAAAAGCATTCCAGTCACTTCTTTCTTCTGCAAATAGTCGCATTAATATCAATTTTGATTCACAAGGACGATTTTTTATACAGGATAAAATCACTTCTAACACAAAAATGAAAATGATGTTTTCTGATAGCCATAGTAGTGATTTTTCTGAAAATGGAATCAGAAAGTCTGCTAGCACGATTGTCCTTAATGCCAATAATGCTCTTACCATCACTCAACCTCAGGTAAATTTCTTTGAACAGCTTGATGAGATTATCGATGCAGTTGATCGTGGAATTTATCGCCCAGATAGTTTTCATACATTTGGCGGAGATATGAGAAATATCGGTATACAAAATGGTATTATTGCTGTTGATGATCTAAGCGATCACATTGAAAAAATGATCGCCCTTAATGGCTCACATGGCAAAACTTTTGAAAATATTATTCATCGCAATGAAATTCTTAAAACTCAAGTAGAATCAATGAAAGCTGAAAATATCGGAATTGATGTTGCTGAAACCTATAATAAGTTTGCAAATCTTAATAATAACTATAATGCTGTCCTTTCTTCTACCAACAAAATCAATCAAATGTCTTTGGTTAATTATCTCTGATCACCAGCACAAGTATTCTGCAAAAATAACATCGTTTTCATTGCGTGTAAGCTTAAAATCTTCGCACAAAACCTTAAAGATTTCACTCCAAGTATTTTTACCATAACTTTTTGCACTTTGAGAGTAATTAGCTTTAATCCAATTACCGATATTAGCCAAAGAAGCTCTTCCGCTTCCGTCTGAATTTTCATCAATAGCTCTTTTTAGCATTCTTTTTAAAGCTTTATTGCTTTTTAGATTATCATCATCTTGTTTTAAAAACTCAAAACTTGTAAAAGCTTTCTGATACTCCTCACGAGTTTTTAGTTCCCCAAACCCAATAGCCTGTATTCCTTTTTTACGAATTTCTTGAGCTAATGGCACAAAATCGCTATCACTGCTTGCGATTACAATACAATCTACAATGCCATCATAAATACAATTCATTACATCAATGCTTAATTTAATATCACAAGAATTCTTGCCTCCACTAGATGTATTTTTATTATGATTGCCAGAAACAACATGAATAGGCTCCATAGAATAAAGACTCAAAATTTCATGCCAAGGCTTAATTAAATCACTGCGCCAATCTCCATAAGCTTTCTTGATACAGATATCTCCAATCTCAAGAAGACTTTCAAAAATTTTCTCTGCCCATTTTGATGAAATATTTTCACAATCAACAAATAGAGCGATCTTTTTTTGTGTTTTTTCCATCTTTACCCCTTATAAATACCATTTTTTAAGTTGCTAAATAAACGATTTTGTGCATCAAAGAGCATATTGATCACTTCATTAAAATCTTCATCTGTGCTTAAAAATCGATCATCTTTTTGTTCTTTGAGATAGAAACTATTATTATCCAATGCCCTGATAATCATCTCATATCTTGTTTGGATAAGTTTTAAATCATTAATATAAAGTTCTTTCTCGCTCATCTTCCCGTGATCAATTAAAAAATAATTAATTTTTAAAGTATTTTGATTTAAAAAATTAAGATACTTAAGATCTTTACGCATTGATTTTGAATCAATACGATTTCTCTTTATTTTTTCATTTTTTGCCTCATTTAGACAAAGAGATAAATAATTATAATGTGAGAAAAAAACTCTTTGATACTGATTAAAAACATTTTTTTGAAAATTAAGATTTTCAATATTTTTAATCATAACTTCATTGCTATCTATGAGATTTTGCAACATCTTTTTAATTGTGGGAACAACATCATTCCCAGAATATCGAGGCCACAAGATAAAAAATACTAAAAAACTCAATCCAAAAGCCAAAAGGATATCCATCAAACGATCCATTATCACCTGAAAAGAATAACCATATATGAGAGAAAACATCATAATAAAAGCCATCATCATAAAACTTGACCACAAACCATAAGGATAAACACGAAAATACACAAATGCAAAAACCACTAACGCAAAACAAACCTTAAAAGCCAAACCAGGATAAGTTAAATGCACAACCAAAATACCAATTAAAATTCCTAAAACCACTCCTATAAGATAGCTTTTTCCTATAGAATTTACACCGCCTAAGCTTGGCTTGCTAATCGCCACACAAGACATTGTAATCCAAACACCATGAGAAATATGAAATACCTCTGCAATCCATACTGAAATCCCCAAAACCATTGCATACTTAACCGCATAGCGAAAAGTCACATCATTCCACTTCAAGGCATTTAAGATCACTCGTAACGACTTTTTACTTTCTGCTTCCAAAAAATAGTCTTTCTCTTCTCCTCCGCGACGCAATGATTCCATTTTGCTATAAAGAATTTTAATGATATTAAGAAACGAAACAGAATGTTTAACATTTTGACACTTTTCTAATTCATTCTTCTTAAGATAAGGGCGATGTCCCTCGAACATAGTCGAGAGCTGGCGAAGATTGTAGATAATCTCTTTTTTTACTGAGCCAAATTCTTTAGAATTAAAAAGCCCATCATCGTGCAAAGTCGTAATACACTGATAAATCTCCTCTAAACGATAAAGATAAAAAATATTTCTTTTATTATTTTTAATCATATGCTCATCTTTAACTCGCCCTCCCTTAGAATCACAAATTCTTTTAAGAAAATCTATCTGTTGTTGAGCTTGGTGACAAAATTGGATAAATTTTGCATTCTTATGGATATAATTTAGCATCAACTCAAGAGTGAAAAAGAGGTTTGGTAAATACCTTCTGACAAACTTTCCGTGCTTTTTAGAATTAATGCAAAAATGCATAAAAAAGGTAATGATACTTGCAACTAATATGATTTTAATGCCATTCATAAGAATAAAATCTGGATTTAATCTTTCATAGGCACAAGCGATCAAGCCATTAATCACACTCATATTAATGATCTTTTGAAGATCAAAATCATAGCTACTTAAAATAACGGCTAAAAACCCCATAAAAACAAGCGGTGCAATCAGCCATAATCCATAAAACATTGTGTTATAAAACAGCACAACGCTCACCAATAAAAAAATAACAAACAGACAAAAATAAGTAAAAATACGATCCTGTCTAACAAAGGTAACATTTAAAAAATAAAAATGTATCGGGATTAAAGCAGCCCACATCAACATTGAAGATCCAAAGAGAAAATAGCTTACCACGACAGAAATAACACACGATATAAAAGTTTTTAAAGAATAAAAAAAGTTTAAATATCCTGGGTCATAAAGAAAAATAAAATCTAAAATCTTTGCCTTGAGTCTTAGATAGGCACGATAAAAACTATCTTTTAGGCACATTGATAGAATTGAGTAAAGTCAGAAGAACTTCTTTTGGGATAAAAAGGATCAGCCTTATACCCACAGCCATAAATACAAACAACAAAATATGCTATAATCACCCAATGAAAAATTCTCAAACTATCATCTCCAATATTCTCAAGTTGCCTACTTTCACCAAGCTAAAACAGCAGAATGAAATTGCAAAGCTAAAAATTACCCTACCCCTTAGCATCAAAAACTCTCTCTTATTTGTAATCCCGAGAAATCACCAACTTCTATTTGCCTTTAAAAATCAGGTGATATGCAACGAATTTAATAGGTATCATACCAAAAAACTTTTAGATTTTATTCAAAACAACTCTACACTTTTTCCTTCGTTACTTCAGGTATCAGGAGTAAAAGGCTATGTCCCGCATCAATATCTCAACTTTCATTTTCAAACCCAAAAAATCTTTATAGCCCCCGCTTATCCAGAGCGATCTTTTGGAATTTTTACCAACCATTGTGAGCCAAATTCAAATCTTTTTAAACTTTTTGAAGAAATCCGATCCATTATTATCAATCGCCATGATTAACCAACAAACACTCAGTCATCTTCCAGAAACTTTTGGAATTTATCAATACATAGATAAATCTGGTCGCATTCTTTATGTCGGAAAGGCAAAAAATCTTAAAAAACGCGTTAAAAGCTACTTTAGATTTAAGGATAATCTCCCCATTCCAAATCCCGCTAATAGCCCAAGAATCCAAATGATGATTTCTCAAACTTTCCAAATCCACACAATCATTGTTTCAAGTGAGCAAGATGCACTCTTATTAGAAAATTCACTTATCAAACAGCTTAAACCTAAATATAATATTTTACTAAGAGATGACAAAACTTATCCTTATATTTTTATTGATCTTTCAAAACCTTTTCCACGCTTTGAGATTACGCGACAACTCACACAACAACATAGAGATATACGCTATTATGGTCCTTATCCAAGTGGTTGTCGTGAAATTTTAGATAGCCTTTATGATCTTTGTCCTCTTGTTCAAAAATCTTCGTGTATAAAATCCAAAAAAGCTTGCCTTTTTTATCAAATTAAAAAATGCCCCGCACCGTGTGAACAAAAAATCACCCAAGAAGAATACAAAAACACGATACAAAAAGCTTTAGAATTGCTAGAAAACAAACCAAAACTACTTTCTTTGCTTGAAGCCAAAATGCTAAATTCCTCACAAGCACTTCTTTTTGAAGAAGCTCAAAAATACAAAGAAAGAATACAAAAGATCACCCCTTTAGTGAATTTTTCTCAAATCACTTCATCAAAACCATATTGTCTCGATGTATTGGCTATTATCACGCTCAACCATAGCGCCATTTTAATGAAAATCTTTATGAGAAATGGTAAAATCAGCTCTTCAGACTACGAAATCTTGCGTCATGACTTTGAAATCACAAAAACTTCAGTCTATACTCAATACATTCTCAATCATTATAAAGACCCCATTCCGATACCTCCAACAGAAATTTTACTTGATGAAAAACTTTCAAAAGACGAACAGATGCAACTAGAATCCTTTTTATCAACACATCAGAATCAAGCAATCACTCTTCACACTCCACAGCGTGGCTTCAAAAAGTCTCTTCTTGATATTGCAAAAAAAAATGCCGAAGAAATTCTCAGACAAAGTCTTTTGAAAAATAAAGATCATGATCTTATTTTAGAACAAATCAAAAATACTTTTTCTCTTTCTCAAACACCATTTAGAATTGAAGTTTTTGATACAAGTCACCATAGTTTCACCTATAAAGTAGGAGGAATGATTGTTTATGAAAATGACAAATTTATCAAAACTTCCTATCGCCACTATCATCTTGATGGGAATGATGAGTATAGCCAAATGTCTGAAATGCTCACAAGACGCATACAAAGCTTTGAAAAGACCCCTCCTCCATCACTT
>X103_Eurasian_Blackcap__coassemble_299_pt1 | contig 13871 bp, 19 predicted proteins | sample X103_Eurasian_Blackcap__metabat2_low_PE_003 | metagenome-assembled genome bin X103_Eurasian_Blackcap | reverse complement strand
AGAAAGACACCTTAAAATTTCTTAGCCAACAAACCAACAAAAAGAAATCTAAAACTTATTTTAAGATGAGAGACAAAATTTAATGAAGTAAAAAGACGATAGAGTAGAGTAGATTGATAGCAATCTACTCTAAAAGTTATTTTCTAAGTTCTTTAATTCTTGCAGCTTTACCTTTTCTATCTCTTAGATAGTATAGTTTTGCACGACGAACTCGCCCAATTCTAAGAACTTCAATATTTGCAAGACTTTCGCTATAAAGAGGAAATGTTTTTTCAACACCAATATTATTTGCTCCCATTTTTCTAACAGTGAAAGTTCTATCTACGCCATTTCCACGAATTGCAATGCAAATCCCTTCAAAATTTTGAATACGAGTTTTATCACCTTCCTTAATCTGAATACCAAGACGAACTGTGTCCCCTGCCTTAAAATGAGGAACTTTTTTATCCCCAATCTGCGCCTTTTCAAAACTTTCAATATATCTGTTTTTCATTATTTTACCTTTTTATGAGTTTTCCATAATTGGAATAAATCTGGCCGAAAATACTTAGTTTTAGACTCGGCTAAATTCTGTTTTAGCTGGAGTATTATACCATGATTTCCTTTTGAATAATCTGAAGGAGGCAAAAATTTTTTATTTTTTTGTAAAAAGTTTTTAGATCTTGCGAAAACAGGAGCTTCAAGCAAATGATTTTCAAAGCTTTCTCCTTGTAGTGATTCTGCATTGCCTAATACATTTGGAATTTGGCGAGAGATAGAATCACAAAGGCAGAGCGCTACAAGCTCCCCACCTGTGAGAATAAAATCTCCCAAACTAAATATTTCGTCTGCATAATTTTCAATTGATCTTTCATCAAACCCTTCATAACGACCGCAAACAAAAGTAATATCTGTTTTTTTGCTCAATCTAATTGCGTCATTTTGTCGAAAAGGCTTGCCACAAGGTGATAAAAAAATAATATGGCTTTGAAGGGGTTGCAGTGTATTTTGCAGAACCTCAAAACTAATGACTTGCCCTGCGCCACCTCCAATTTGTGCATCATCTACTTTTTTGTGTGGATGAGTGGAAAAGATACGAGGATCGATGATTTCATAATCAATGAGAGATTTTTGTCTGGCTATCTTAAGAATAGATTCTTCAAAATATGGGCCAATTAAGGAAGGAAAAAGAGTAACGAAGCGAAAAAGCATTAACTTGCCTCAAGAAGAGCAAAAGTATTTTTTGTTAAAATTACCTTTTTTTTGGCATCTGTCATAACAATAAAGGCATCAATATAAGGAATTAAAAATTCTTTGGCATATGTTTGTTGTAGTTTAGAGTCTGTTTTAACAAAAAGATAATCTGTGTTGGCAATACGATGAATGTCCTGAACTAAACCAAGAAAAATTTCGCCATCATAAACTTTTGAATGGATTATATCAAACCAAAAGAATTCCTCTTTTTGAAGTTGGCAAAATTTTTGAGTGTCTTCTAGAGTGGTGTATAAAATTGCATTGACAAGACTTTTTGCTTCCTGTATTGATGGAGCTTCATAAAAAGAAATTAATTTTTTTTTAAAATCAAAAATATTAAGGGTTAAAGGGATAAAAGACGAATTTTTAACAAGAGAGGGGAGAGCAGCAAAAAAATGGCACTCCTTATTAAAAGTTTCAGGAAAGTCAGTCAAAAGGTGGCATTTCATAAGCCCCTTAAGACCAACAGTTTTTCCTAGTTTTGCAATCGAAATAAGAGAAGATGGATCATCTATCTGCTGACTTTGCCATAACTTTGTAGGTAAGTCCATCTTTTGCCTTACAGCCATTAATAAAAGCCTTGATAGATGTGATCATTTTTCCATCTCTTCCAATGACTTTTCCTATATCTTCATTTGCAACATAAATAATAAACTCATACCCATCTTGGCTTGTATTTTTTTCGATTGAAACAAGCTGAGGATGACGAACAATTTTTTTAATATAATCCTCAAGAAAATTTTCTACCATATTAAAAAACCTGAGCGGATATTTTTACTAAAAAATCATTTAGTTAATTTTGCGACACGATCGCTCATTTTTGCACCTACACTTTTCCAATAGTTTAGGCGATCAGCGTTGAATTTAACAGTTGCTGGTTCTGTCAAAGGATTATAAAAACCCAAAGATTCAATCCAGCCACCATCGCGTCTTTTTCTAGAATCTGTTACAACGATACGATAGAAAGGCTTCTTTTTTCTCCCCATTTTTGTTAGTCTGATTACAGTTGCCATTTTAAAACTCCTTTGATAAAGAATAGAAATAATTTTTTTGTAATTATACACAAAACTGAAGAGATTGCCTCATAGAAATGAATTTTTAGCTTGAATTCTTCAAGCTAAACTCAGTGGTTTTTAGGTAGAAAAGAAGTGATTACAGATATCAAAAAATAAAGAATAATAAATACCGCAACATTTATATATTTAAACCAAAAATAATTAAAGGTTTGGTGTATAGGATTACTTTTTAAGATGTTGCATCTGCCCCATTAGGCTCATTAGATTATTCATGCCACCTTTATTTGAAATCTTTTTTGCCATTTTTGCAGCAGCATCAAATTGTTTGATAATACGATTGATATCACTTACCTCAAGTCCGCAACCAAGAGCAATTCTTTTTCTGCGACTTCCATTTAGAATATCGGGATTTTCTCTTTCTTTTGGTGTCATAGAATTAACCATTGCTTTGATATTCTTAATTTCAACAGAGTTTTCTAAATCAACTCCTTTGAGTGCGCTTGCCATATTTCCTAGACCTGGAATCATTGACATAATTGAGCTAATAGATCCTAGCTTTTTCATGTTTTCAAGTTGAGAAATGAAATCTGTAAAACCAAACTGACCTTTTTTGATCTTTTTGCTGATGTCTTTAGCTTCTTTTTCATTGAGGATTGAAGCAGTTTTTTCTGCAAGAGAAGTGATATCACCGGCTCCCATAAGTCGAGAAACGATCCTATCGGGAATAAAAATCTCAAGATCTGGAATCTTTTCACCCACCCCGATAAATCGAAGTGGCAAGCCAATCTGATAAGCAATTGACAGAGCAATTCCTCCTTTAGAATCACTATCAAATTTGCTTAAAATAACTCCACTGATATCAAGGCGTTCATTAAAACTTGCAGCTGTTTTTACACCATCTTGCCCACTTAGAGAATCTGCTACATAAAAAATTTCATCAGGTTTGACAGAGAGTTTAATTCTTTCAAGTTCTTTTATTAGTTCTTCATCTATGGCCAGTCGTCCAGCTGTGTCAATGATTAAGACATCATATTGAGAATCGATTGCTTTTTGTTTGGCTTGAATGGCAATTTCTTCAGGAGTATGATCATTGCTTGTAAAAACATCTACTTGGATTTGATTTCCTAATTGTCTGAGTTGCTCAACTGCTGCAAGTCTTTGCATATCACACGCTGCCAATAAAACTTTCTTATTTTTTGTCTTGAGATAGTTTGCAAGTTTTCCACTTGTGGTGGTCTTTCCACTACCTTGCAAACCGATCATAAGAATGGTGGTTGGCGGTTTTGGAGCAAAAACAAAACCATAAGCCTTGCTTGATTGCAACACAGAGAGAATGGCTTGCTGTAAAGATTCTAAAAAATTTTGTTTCCCTATCCCTTTGGACTTTGTGTTGATTTCAACTTGTTGTAAAATTTCTTTTGTAACTTTATGATGAACATCATTCTTTAGCAAAGATCTTTTTAACTCTTCCAATGCTCTAGTGAGAGACTTCTCATCATCGTTAAATCGGATTTTCCCAGCAATACTTCGAAATGTATCTGTTAATGTGTCAAACAAAGAGTATCCTTTCTTACAATTTTGTGGTTATTTGCTAAGGTTATTTTTTGTTGTGTTTATTTTTAGTTTTTTTAGGGATTGTATCATAAAAATCCTTGAAAAATAAGAAAAATAACACTCTTGATGCTAAGTTTTCGCAAGAGTTAAAGTATAATGACAACTTTCAAATAATTCAGTTAATCAACTAAGGACTAATAAATGATGAGTTTTGAAAATCAATTAAAAGAAAAAAAATTAAAAGTCACTCCTCAGCGTATGGCTATTTTAAATGAAATTAAAAAAAATGGACATATCAGTATTGAGGAAATTTATGAAAATATCAAGAAGGATTATCCTTCAATTTCTTTGGCTACGGTTTATAAGAATATCACATCTCTTTATGAAGCAAATTTATTACGCGAAGTAAAGGCGCCTTATCAAAAGCAAAGATATGAATTATCGTGCGATCGACACATACATGTATCTTGTGAAAAATGTGGAAAGTTAGAAGATGTTCATCTTGAATTATCAAGCGTAATGAATGAATGCTCTGATATCACTCAGTATCAACTTCATGATATGAGCGTGGTATTTTTGGGGATTTGTGCTGATTGTAGATCCAAGTGAGTGTTATCAAAAACGATAAGAGAGGATAGCGGAGTATTGCATCCCTCCAAGTGTATCCACGGATACACTTGGGAGGATAAGTAGATTTTTTTTGTGATACTTTGTTGTTGTGAGCCAACCAAAGCCCCAAGCGATTGCTCCTCCGGCTAATACTTGCCATATAGTGTGTTTTTTTGCATAAACGCGAGAAGCTGCGGTGAGAATTGCGGTTACAATAACAGGTATAGCTGGTTTCCAGCCATAACGATAATACACAAATGAGGCCGCACTGAATCCACCTCCAGAATGTCCACTTGGCATACCTTTCCAATCATCACAGCAAGGTCGTTTTGAAAAATCAACCTCATAACCCTTTTTATGGGCATATTCAAAACTTCTTTTAAGGATTTCAATGCTACCTTGTGTAAGCAGAGTTCCTAAAGCCAGTTCTCCAAAACCTCTATAATCTTCTATTCCAAGACTAACAACACCAACAAAAAGAGGCATTAGTGTTAAAACATCTCCTAGTTGTTCAAAGGCACTATTTCTTTGGGCAGCCTGATTGAATTGAAAACAGATTAGAAAGATCAATAAAAGCCTTTTCATTTTCTTTGCCTCTTTTAATGTTTTGATCCGATGCTTGAGTTGCTAAGTTTGCCCCACATTAACTTGTATTTTCGATTTAAAAAATCAACCTCCTCTTCTTTTTGTTTGAGTTTTTCTTCGAGAATAGAGATTTGATTTTGATAGTTTTGGCATTCTTCCTGCAGGGTTAAAATGGTATCCTCCAAGATTTTGTTGTCTTCTAAAACATCGTGGCTAGAGCATTGAGTGTTTTTGAGAATCTTATCATAGAGTTGCACTATGATTTGAATTGTTTGCTCTAAAAATAAAGGTTCTAAAATATGACCATTTGTATCAATAGCAATGAGTTGATTTTCAATTTTTTTTAGAAAAATTTCTAAAGCCTTTGTTGGATCAAGATATTTTTGATTTTGATGTATTTGCAATAAATTCTCATCGATTTCTTTTTCTTGAATTAGGGTGAGTTGTGTAAAGTCTTCTAGTGAAATAAGAGTCATTTTTTTGCACTATCTAGAATTGATTGAATGTTTTTAACACTATTTGGATCTGCAGAAAAGAAAATTTCTACACGATTGTTTTTGGTTCGATTTCGGAGTGAGTTATTTGGTGCAATTGGGTGATTGATCCCATATGAAGTAAAAGAAAGTATGCTTGGATTAATCCCACTTTGGATAAACACATCCATCACGGCTTTTGCTCTTGCAGCAGCGAGATCAAAATGACTTTTATAGGGAGAATTTTTCGGAAGAGAACCATTGTCTGTGTAACCACGGATATTGATTTGTACATGAGGAGGGAAGCGCTTGATAATTTCTGCAATATCTCGGATATAATCACGCATTTCTTGACTTGTTATCTCAGCGCTATTTCTTTCAAAAATTAAATTAGATGGTAGGCGTAGGGTAACTCCTTGTTCTACTTGTTCAAGCACTCCTCCTTCTTGAATTAGTTGTTCGATTTGAATAATACTCTCTACAGATCTTACAGCAGTTGCATTCTGTGCTTGAGAAGTTTTTTGGCCATCTGTAACATCTTGTATATCTCCTGGGTTTGGGGGAATAGGGGTTACAGGTTGCAATGTATCTGGTTTTGGTGGAGCGTCAAAAATACGAATAAATTCTTGTTTTAGGGCTTCAACTTTTGATTTATTTTGAGCTGATATAGCATAAAGAGCAATGAAAAGAGCAAGCAATAAAGAAAGAAAATCAGCATAAGGAACAGCCCATTTCTCTCCAGCAGGACATTCTGGTTGTTTTTTCTTTCTTGCCATTATTTTGCCTTATTCAAATTGTGAAATTTTAGGGTTTCCAGGACTGATGAAACCAAGTAATTTTGCTTCTAAGTTTCGTGGATTATCTCCATTAGCAATTCCTATTACTCCTTCAAGAATCACCATTTTTTCCTTAATGATATCGTGAGAATTAGCCTTTAATTTGTGTCCCCAAGGACCAAAAATAGCGTAAGCACACATAATTCCAGTAACAGTAGCAGTAAATGCTCCAGCAATTCCTGCGGCCATTTCTGCTGGGTTATCAAGCTTTTGTAGTGCAAGCATTAACCCCATAACCGCTCCTACAAGTCCAAATGTCGGAGCAGACTCTCCTGCTATGATCCAATAATGAGCAGCTCCGTGATAATATTCTTCAAGCTGTTCAATTTGAATTTCAAGATCTTCTCTGACAGTTTTTCCATCTTTTCCATCAATCACCATACTCAAAGCATCTCGTAGGAAATCATTTTCAGTTTGAGCCACCTTTGCTTCTAGAGCAAGAATACCATCTCGTCTAGCGATACTTGCAAACTCTACAAGATCGTGAATTGTCTTGTTGAGATTAACTTTTGCACCTAAAAAAACAACTTTTAATTCTGTGAAACCTGCTTTGACATAATGCATATGCGTGCCTGTCATCGCAGAGAAGAGTGTTGTAGGAATGATGATAATAACGGAGCTGAGATGAATGAGGTGAAGTGGATTTCCCCCTTCAAGAAAATCTCCCAAAGAAATAGAGGTGATAGCAAGTAGCATACCCAAAAGACTTGATAAATCCATAAGAAAACCTAATATTAGTGTTTGTTTTTCCTAAATTATATCAAAAAACTTGCTTGAAATGAGAAAAATTTACAAAGGGAAAAATAGAGCCTAAAACCTTGAGTTCTAGAAAAGCTTGTATTGATGAGAAAGAAAAAGCAAATATTTAAAATACTTTTTAATTTGGAATTAATTTTATCTTAGATGAGTGGTATGCACGACTACAGGAACAACAAAAATTAGCTGATAGCAATCGTAAAACTAAAATAGATGAGCTTACAAATAAAAATCTTGCTGACTTTAACGCTCAAATTAAAAAGGATTTGCTAGAAGTGTTTAATAACAAGTATCCTGACGCTAACTTAACAGAGGATTTCTTAGCTAATGAGATACCTATGAGAATTAAAGACTTAGAAGCAAAAGGTAATTATTTTAAAGAGAATTTAGAAATTTTGATTTTTTGTATGAGGAAATAGAGATGAGCTTAGGAGAATCAGGGTATAAACCCTGATAAAGTTTATTTATTTAACTCTGTGGTGATGTATTTTGCAATCGCTGTGATGGCTGCATCATCTAGAGCAGCTGCCTGACCCTTCATCGTTGCTCCAAGCCCATGTTCATTGAGAGTGCCTGCTTTATATCCTTTGAGTGCATCTTCAATTTGCTTTGCAGTCATCTTATTAACAATATCACTCTTGTTGAGAGCTTTTTTCTCCATTTTTTGTCCGTGGCAAACCGCACATTTAGTTTTGATAGTTGTTGCAGGATCAGCAGCAAAAAGTGCAGTAATACCTAAAAGTGTGCTTGCTAGTAAAATTTTTTTTGTCATTTTCATTGTCTATCCTTCGTTTAAAATGTATGTTAGTATTATGCTACAAAAAATTAACAGAAAGTTCATAATTTTGGAAGAAAGTCATGATTCTTTACATTCATATACCTTTTTGCACTTCTCGTTGTGGCTATTGCGTTTTTAATTCTTACTCAGGTTTAGATGATTTAAAAGATCAATATGTTGAGGCTTTGTGTCAAGATTTAAGGCAGAATGGTTGGCAAAATAATAAAAGTTTAAGCTCTATTTTCTTTGGCGGAGGAACTCCAAATACGCTTGATATGAATGCTTATGAGAAAATTTTTCAAACAATAAGAGAATGCTATAAGTTAGAATCTGATATAGAAATCACACTTGAAGCAAACCCAAATTTAATCACCCCTGAATGGTGTAGAGCGTTAAAAAGTTTTGGGGCAAATCGTTTGAGTTTTGGAGTGCAAAGTTTTTTTGAAGATAAATTAAAGTTTTTAGAACGCGAACATAGTCGGCAAGATATTGATACTGCTATTGAATTTGCTCGTTCATCTGGATTTGAAAATATAAGTATTGATTTGATTTATGATACTCCTTTGGACAATGCCTCTCGTATTAAAGAAGAGGTTATGGCTGCAAATAATTTAGGAATTCAACATCTTTCAGCATATAGTTTGAGTATTGAGAAAAATTCTCGCTTAGAAAAAAGAGGAGAGATAGAAAAAATAGAATCAGATTTTTTGATTCTGCTTGAAATGCTCAGCCAGTTTGATTTTTCTCAGTATGAAGTATCAAATTTTTTTCATAAGGGATCAGGATTAAAATGCAGACATAATCTCTCTTATTGGAAAGGAGAAGATTATATTGGTTGTGGAGCAGGTGCAGTTGGTAAGATTTCATTAGATCATTTTAAAGAAAGTGATACTGGATTGCTTGCAAAGAGATTTTATACTCATCAAAATATTAAAAACTATATTCTAGATCCTCATTATAGAAAAATTGAACCCCTAAATCATCAAGACATTTTACTGGAGAGTTTATTTTTGGGTTTAAGATCAGAAATCGGGGTAAAGATTGATTCTTTAGATGATAGAATGCAAAGAAGAGCAGAAATTTTACTTCGGGAGAAAAAATTAATGATCCAAGATAATCGTCTTTTTTCCTGTGATTATTTTTTGGCTGATGAGTTGGCTTTGTGGCTTATGTAGAAAAGAGATATTATTTTTTAAATTTTTTGTAAAAAAATTGAATGAGAAAAACACCCACTCCAATATTAATGACCACATCAGCTAGATTGAAAATAGCAAAATTAAAATAATAATGCCAATAGATATAATCTACCACTCCTTCGTGGATAAAACGATCAAATAGGTTAGAGACTCCTCCAGCAAAAATGAGACTGATTGCTGTAGTAAAATGAATAAAAAAAACTCTATTTTTTACGATAAAAATAAATAAAATAAGAATGCATACAAATTGCAATAGTTTCAGATAAGATCCTAAAAAACTAAAAAGCGAAAAAGCAACTCCTTTATTAAAGACTAAAACAAGCGAAAAAAACTTTGATTGCCAAAGATAGCACCCTTCTATTGCATTGCAATGATAAATAAAAAAAAGCTTGATAGCTTGATCTATTATAAAAATAACACAAACAATAAAAATAAATTTAAAGAGCGTTTGTCGAAAAGTGATGTTTTGTTGAATACATTCTGTCATAGTTATAAATTTTCTTTTAAGAATTTCCCAAAGTCTTTAAGTATAGCATCAAGCAATTTTGAATCTTTCCCTTCAAGTAAAACGCGTAATTTATTTTCTGTTCCTGAATAGCGAATAAGATGTCGAACATTTTTAGATTCTATTTTTTGTATCCAATCCTGATAGCCTTGGATTTGCTTGAGAGGTTTTTTGTTTTCAACTTTTATATTGAGAAGTTTTTGTGGGTAAAGATCAAATGGGTTAAGAACTTCAGAGCTTTGAAGTCCTGTAGATTTAATGAGTCCCATTACTTGAAGAGCGCTCACAAGCCCATCACCCGTTTTTGCAAAGTTGCTAAAAATAATATGTCCGCTTTGTTCTCCACCAAAATTAAGCCCTTCTTTTTTCATCAAGTCACTTACATATTTATCGCCTACATCACAGCGTAAAAGTTCGATATCGTTCATCTTGAGATATTCTTCTAAGGCGAGATTGCTCATTGAGGTTGCAACGATCTTGTTGTTTTTTAAGCATTGATTATTTTTAAGATAGACTGCCAATGCCCCGATAAGTTTATCGCCATTGACAATATTGCCTTGATTATCAACCACGACAAGTCGATCTGCATCTCCATCAAAACCAAATCCGATATCTGCACGATAGCGTTTAACTTCCTCACTAAGATTTTGAGGGTAGATTGCTCCGCATTGATCATTGATATTGTAGCCATTGGGTTTATTATTGATGACCATCACATCAGCACCTAGCTCTTCAAAAATTGTTGGAGCAACTTTGTAAGCAGCTCCATTTGCTGTATCAAGCACAACGCGAATGCCTTGCATTGTAAAATTTTTGGGAAAAGAGCTTTTGATTTGGACGATATATCTTCCAATAACATCATCAATCCGCTTTGAGCTTCCAATTTTAGTATGGGTTTTAAAAGCGCCTTGAATCAAAGACTCATTTGCGATGATTTTTTCTATTTCTAACTCTGCTTGATGATCGAGCTTGAAGCCATGTCTATCAAAAAACTTAATGCCATTATCTTCAAAAGGATTATGACTTGCACTAATCATGATGCCCCCATCACAGCGCATATCTTCTGTTAAAAAAGCAATGGCGGGTGTTGGCATTGGACCAACTTGAATGACATCATAGCCAACAGCAGTAAGTGCAGATACAAGAGCATTTTCAATCATATAGCCACTTTTTCTTGTATCTTTACCAACAAGAATTTTATTTGTCAGACTTTGTTTTTTGAAAAATAGTCCTGCAGCGATTCCAAGTTTTAAAACTAAAAATGGAGTAATGTCTTCTCCTGCCCTTCCTCTTACGCCATCAGTTCCAAAGATTTTTACTTCATTTTCCATTAAAGCTCCTTGTTTTATCGCCGTAATTATAGCCAATAGGGTTTAGATTTGCATAAATTCTTCTATATCTTGTCTGATGTCATCAATATAATCAGTAATGCTACCAATATAGGTTTTACTAAAAGCGCTTTCCAAATCTTCATCTGGCTCAAAAATATTGAGAATACTTTTTTGACAATACTTTGCATAGCTTTTGATAGGTAAAACTGCTCCACTTGTGCCAATGCTGATAAAAAGAGAGGTTTGTTCTAAAAGATGATAGAGAATTCTATATTGAGGTGCTTCCTCTTCAAACATAACAATATTATGCCTTAAGAGGTTGTTTTTGCATTGAGGACAAACTTTATTTTCTATTTTTTCATAGCCGATATTAAAGATGTGTTGGCATTTAAGACAACGAATTTCAGGTAAAAATCCGTGTAAATGAATCACATCTTTGCAACCTGCACGCTCTAATAAATCATCAACATTTTGAGTCAAAATAAAAAGATTTTTACCCCATTTATCCTTAAGTTTAGCAATAGCTTGGTGTGCATAGTTTGGCTTAACATCAGCAAGTTGCAAACGCCTTTGATCGTAAAAATCAAGCACTTTTTTAGGGTTTTTTCTAAAACCCGTTGCAGAGCAGACTTCCATTACATCGTATTCTTCCCAAAGTCCATTATTATCTCTGAAGGTTCTTAAGCCACTCGGAGCAGAAAGTCCTGCTCCGCTGAGGATCATTATGTTTTTCATCACCAAACCTTATAAAATTTAAAGTTTAGCGAAAAATGCTTTAAGAAATATTTGTGGATTTATGATTTTCTTTGATAATAAGCTACAATATCTTTTATCCTTTTATATTCTATATGTTTTATATAATCTTCCATAAATTGCCAGTTGGGACTACCTTTAGAATCTATGAGGGAGTAGTATTTTTCCTCTTTTTAATCTAGTAAGAGTTGCACTATTTCCACCCCAATTAAATTTTTCCATAAATTTTTTGAGCTCAATGATATTAAAAAGTATTTAAATAAATTTTTATATTTATCTAACTTGTTAATTTTAAAATATAAAATTTATTTTAAGCTTTATTTAGTATCCTATTGAAATAAAATTACAATAAAGACCTATTGTAGTTTTCCATTTCAGTTTTTAAATCCTTATTATAAGAAACATTTTGTTCTTTCTTTAAGATAAGTTTAGCTCCTGTAAAATTCTCAAGCACTACATCATCATTATCAAAACTAAGTCTTATAGCAAGTTTAATATTTTTATCTAATGTTAAAATTTTATGTGAATTTGCATCAATATAAATTAGGTTGTGCCAATCATCAATTGCTTTTAACATATCTAAATCTTTAGCAAAATAAAAAGGCACGATGTGATGAAGCTCAAAGCTTATATTTTTATTGATTTTATGTTTTTTAAAATACTGCTCTTTAATTAAAGAGCTTCTTTTAAATTTTATTTCTTCTTTATTTAAAGTAGATTTTAAGAAAATTTTTTCATTTTTTTCATCATATTCAAACTTAGCTTTAAAACTCTCATCAAAGCTCACTAAATTCATAAAATGTCCGATTTTGGCAAAAGTTTCATAACCACTATACTTTTTTACTTTCTCTACCTTATTTGGGGATTCAATAATAACAATTGCTTCACTCATTCTTTTTCTCCTTTTATTTATCATTTTTTGCTAGTATTCCATCAAGTAGCTTTGTTGGTTGAAGACGTGATATCTGTAAAAGCTTTCTGTAGCGAGTGACTCGAAGTTTTGGAGTTACTTATCATCTGCTCCTCCCATTATTCTCCATTGAGTTTTGTCTTGTTTTTAATTTTTGTTTTAAAAGTCGCAAAGATTCAATTTCATAATTAATTTTTTGTTCAATAATATCTATCAATAATCCTTTTTGTTTCTCATAAATCAGCTCTCCTTGTCTATCAAACATAGTATTTATAAGAATAGAAATTCTTTTAAAATAATTGCTAGTAACTATCATTTCGTCATCAATATTCTTTGTAACACTTGCAAAAATAGCCCTCTCTCTACTTGTATTTTTAACAAATAAAAATCCCCTATCATCTTTAATTACAATATCTGGGTTTTCTGGTGTTTTCTTAATAAGTCCAAAGTTACCAATTGATTCAACTCTATCTCTAGTAATTAATTTATAGAGGCTTCCAATCTTAAGATGAATGTCTTGTTTAAAATACCCTCTAAGCTTTTGAGGTAGCTCAGGGATAAAATCTTGATCGATATCATCAAGCTCAAAAGTTTTCATCCATTCTTCTTGAAGTTTTTGAAAATCTTCAAATTTCATCTGTTCAATCTTTTTTATCCTTTCTCCTTTGTTGTTTATCATTTTTTGCTGGTATTCCATCAAGTAACTCTGTTGGTTGAGTTGGATGGGATACCTGTAAAAGCCTTAAAGATTCTTAGAATCGTGGATGAGCTACCCGAGGTTTGGGAGTTACTTATCATCTGCTCCTCCCTGTTGTTTTTCCTTGACTAAGCTTTTGTTTTATAAGTCTTAGCTCATCATTACTTTTATTTTCAATAATATTGAGTAATAATCCTTTTTCTCTTTCATAGATTAATTCTCCACCATCTAAAATAATATTTTTTATCCTAGAAATTTTTTTGTAGTGATTACTAGAAACTACCAATTCATTATCAGAATTCTTTGCAACGCTCGTAAAAATTAATTTATTATTGCCTATATCTTTTGCAAAAACAAAATCATTGTTGTCTCTTAATACCACATCAGGATTTTCTAGGGTTTCCTTAATTGCATTAAAACTTCCGAGAGATCTCACTCTATCTTTATCAATCAATTTAATAAGACTTCCAATCTTAAGATGAATATCTTGTTTAAAATATCCCCTAAGCTTTTGAGGAAGCTCAGGGATAAAATCTTGATCGATATCATTGAGTCTGAAAGTTTGTATCCATGATTAAAACCTAGCTTTTTATTAAAATTGTTTATGCTTATCCCTCATCTCATTGTATTCTAGATTTA
>X103_Eurasian_Blackcap__coassemble_298_pt1 | contig 13976 bp, 12 predicted proteins | sample X103_Eurasian_Blackcap__metabat2_low_PE_003 | metagenome-assembled genome bin X103_Eurasian_Blackcap | reverse complement strand
TTTTTAGGGAAAAGTGAGAAGAAAAACTAAAAAATTTATCTTTCATTAAGCAAAATTGTAAAAACAAAAAATATTTTGGATTATTAAAAAAATAACTTAGAATTAGCAGTTATGAAAAACAAAAAATGGAGAGTAAAAAATGGATTTTATCTATAAAAGAGATGGAGAGCTTGAAAAATTTATACCTCATAAAATTGAAGATGCCATTAAAAAAGCTTATAAAAGTGTGAATAAAAGCTACAGGGTTGATGTTTTTAAAGAAGTTTTAAATCAAATTGAAATTCACAAGCTTCAAAGTGTTGAAGAAATCCAAGATTGCATAGAGAAGGAGCTTTTTAAATCAGGGGATTTTGAAGTGATGAAAAGCTTTATGAATTATAGATTTTTGCATAAAATGCAAAGAGAGGGGCGGTTGGAAGAGAGAACGACTTTTGTGGATTGCACTCAGAGTGTGGAGGAGTATATCAGTGGCAGTGATTGGAGGATTAAAGCAAATGCAAATACAGGCTATAGTAATGCAGGATTGATTAATAATTTAGCTGGAAAGGTGATAGCAAATTATTGGCTTGATAATGTCTATAGCAAAATAGAGGGATATGCTCATCGCAATGGAGATATCCATATTCACGATTTAGATTGTTTGAGTGGTTATTGTGCGGGGTGGAGTTTGAGAGTTTTGTTAAATGAAGGTTTTAATGGCATACGAGGTAGGGTTGATTCTGTTGCACCAAAGCATTTTAGGGAAGCTTTAGGACAAATGGCAAATTTTTTAGGAATTTTACAGAGTGAATGGGCAGGTGCCCAAGCTTTTAGTTCTTTTGATACCTATCTTGCTCCCTATGTTTTTAAAGATAAACTAGATTTTTTTGAAGTAAAAAAGGCGATTAGGAGTTTCATTTATAATTTAAATGTCCCTGCAAGGTGGGGTCAAAGTCCTTTTACAAATATAACGATTGATTGGAATGTCCCAGAAGATTTAAAAAAGCAAATCCCCACACGCAATGATTTGCACCTTTTTAAGGGGATTGAAGATAAAGAGTTGCTTGATAGAGCAAACCAAAGAGGAGTGAAGAATTTAGAGGATCTCACCTATGAGCATTTTAAAATTGAAATGGATATGATCAATAAGGCTTTTTATGAAGTGATGACAGAGGGAGATGCAAATAACCAGCCTTTTACCTTTCCAATTCCAACGGTAAATATCACAGAAGATTTTGATTGGGATAGTCCAAATTGTGAAATTTTATTTGAAAATACTGCAAAGGTAGGATCAAGCTATTTTCAAAACTTTATCGGTTCTCAATACAAAACAGATGAAAATGGCAATAAAATTTTAAATGCAGAAGCCTATAAGCCAAATGCAGTTAGAAGTATGTGTTGCAGGCTTCAGCTTGATTTAAGAGAATTGTTAAAAAGAGGCGGAGGACTTTTTGGAAGTGCAGAAATGACGGGAAGTATCGGCGTTGTTACGATCAATATGGCAAGACTTGGTTTTAGGTTTAAAGGAGATATGAAAGGCTTAAAAAATGAGCTAAGCAGACTAATGGATATCGCACAAAGCACTTTAGAGAAAAAAAGAAAAGTGGTGAATGATTTATTGATGCGAGGTTTATATCCTTACACAAAACGCTATCTCCCTCATTTTAATCATCATTTTTCTACAATCGGCGTGAATGGAATGCACGAAATGGTGAGAAATTTTAGCGAAGATGCTTTTGGGATTGATTCTGAAATGGGCGAAAAAATGTGTCTTGAGATTTTAGATTTTATGCGTGAGAGGATTAGGGGTTATCAAGAAGAAAGCGGAAATCTTTATAATCTTGAAGCGACACCAGCAGAGGGGACAACTTATCGTTTTGCTAAAGAAGATAAAAAGCGTTATGGAGATGAGATTATCCAAGCAGGCAGTGGTGAGAATATTTATTATACAAATTCCTCTCAGCTTCCAGTGAGTTTTAGTAATGATCCATTTTTTGCCCTAAGCAAGCAAGATAAATTGCAATGCAAATATACAGGCGGGACGGTTTTGCATCTTTATATGGGAGAGAGGATTGAGGATTCTAAAACTTGCAAAGAACTTGTGAAAAAAGTGATCAGTTCCTATCGATTGCCCTACATTACAATCACGCCTATTTTTAGCATTTGCCCAACTCACGGATATATCAGTGGCGAGCATCCGTATTGCCCAAAATGCCCTGAAGGTGAGAGTAAATGCACAATTTACACGCGAGTGATGGGCTATCATCGTCCTGTTGAAAGTTTTAATATTGGAAAGCTTGGAGAGCATCAAGAAAGAAAATTTTTTGCTTTCAAAAAAGAGGATTTAAAATCTAGTGGGGATTTTGGGGGTAGTTTTGATCGCTTCTCTAACGCCTTTTAGTTTGATAGATTTTCCTCAAAAATTAGCTGCAATTTTATGGTTTGGGGGTTGTAATTTAAAATGCGCTTACTGCTATAACTATGAGCTTATCAAAGCTCACAAATTTTTATCTCAGGATGAGGTAATGAGATTTTTAAAAAGTCGCATAGGGCTTTTAGATGGGGTTGTATGTAGTGGTGGTGAGTGCAGTATTTGGGGAGATAGACTCATTGAATTGATCCAAAGAATCAAGGCAATGGGTTTTTGCATTAAAATAGACACCAACGCAAGCAATCCAAAAGTTTTACAAAAACTACTGGAGAAAAATTTATTAAATTATGTAGCCCTAGATTTTAAAGCCCCTGAAAATAAAATGCAAAAACTATGCTCAAAGCAATATTTTAAAGATTTTAAAACTTGCTTTAAGCTCCTTAGAGATTCTGGCATAGGGTATGAGGTAAGAAGCACTTTTCATTCTGATTTTTTAGAAAAAGAAGATGTGATTTTAATGAGAGATTGGCTTCAAGAAAATGGCTATCAAGGAAAATATTTTATACAGGGTTTTGTAGGAGATAAAGGAAGTTTAGGGAATGTTGGACAAAGCAATAATGAATTGGTGAAAAATCTTAAAGACATTTTTTATCGTGGCAAGTAGCTAAAGTTTAAAGATTATCATTTTGTTTTGTTAGAATACCTAAAAATCTTTTTGAGGAGCTGGAATGCAGGAAAATGCAAGGAATGATCAAAATGAATTGCATAAAACGATTTGGAAAATCGCAGATGAATTGAGAGGATCTGTTGATGGTTGGGACTTTAAACAATATGTCTTAGGGATACTTTTTTATCGATATATATCTGAAAATTTAAGAGAATATATTAATAGCCTTGAGGGTGAAGGGTCTGATTATGCTTCTTTTGATGATAAAAAAGCAGAAAGAGGCAAAAGAGCGATCATAGAAGAAAAAGGGTTTTTTATCCCACCGAGTGCGCTTTTTTGCAATGTGATAAAGAATGCAAAAAATGATGAAAATCTCAATGTAACTTTGAATGAAATTTTTAGAAATATAGAATCTTCTAGCATTGGTTTTGAATCAGAAGAAAAAGTAAAAGGACTTTTTGCAGATCTTGATGTCAATAGTAATAAATTAGGCAGTAGCGTTGCACAAAGAAATGAAAAACTCTTAAAGATACTTAATGCAATAGACTCAATGGAGTTATCTGCCCCCCCCCCTTATATAATTCTTTAGATTCCTCAATCGATATTTTTGGTGATGCGTATGAATACCTGATGGGTATGTATGCAAGCAAAGCAGGCAAAAGTGGTGGAGAATACTTCACTCCTCAAGAAGTGAGCGAACTTTTAGTAAGAATTGCCATTTGTAATCAAACTTCTATCAATAAGGTTTATGATCCTTGCTGCGGGAGCGGATCTTTGCTTCTAAAGTTTGCAAAAATTTTAGGCGAAAATAAAAAGAATGTAAGCTTTTTTGGTCAAGAAATCAATCTCACAACTTACAATCTCTGTCGTATCAATATGTTTTTACATAATATTGATTATCCAAAGATAAATATCGCACACGGGGATACTCTGATAGAGCCAATGCACGAAAATGAAGAACCCTTTGATGCTATCGTATCAAACCCTCCCTATTCTATAAAATGGGCAGGAGATAGCAATCCTCTTTTAATCAATGATCCTAGATTTTCCCCTGCAGGAATCCTAGCCCCAAAAAGTAATGCAGACTTAGCTTTTTGTATGCATATGCTCTCATATCTCTCTCCCTCTGGAACCTGTGCTATTGTAAGTTTTCCAGGGGTGCTATATCGTGGCAATGCAGAACAAAAAATCAGAAAATATCTTATCGAAAATAACTTTGTAGATTCTGTGATTGCCTTGCCTGAAAATCTTTTCTTTGGGACGAGTATCGCCACTTGTATTTTGGTGCTAAAAAAGAACAAAAAAGATACAGATGTGTTATTTATAGATGCGAGTCAAGAATTTATCAAAGAAGGTAAGAAAAATAAACTCGCACACACTCATAGAGAAAAAATTATTAATGTTTATGAAAAAAGAGAAGAGAGAGAGTATTTTTCGACACTTGCTACTTTTGAACAGATACAAGAAAATGATTTTAATCTTTCTGTTAATCGCTATGTAAAAAAGAAAGACACACGAGAAAAGATCGATATAAAAGTGCTAAATGAAGAAATAAAAGAAGCAGTAAAGAGACAAGATACTTTAAGAAAAGAGCTTGATAAAGTCATCAAAGAACTAGAAGGGGAATAAATGAATAGGATAGAAAAACTACTCCTAGATTTATGCCCCAATGGCGTGGAGTTTAAAAAGTTAGGCGAAGTTAGTAAATTTCAAAATGGTTTTGCATTTAAAGCAAAAAAATTTAAGAAAAGCGGAAATCCAATTATAAGAATTACAAATATACAAAATAATGTAATTTCTACAGGTGAAATGGTTTATTTTTCATTTTCTGATTATAAAGATGTTAATTTTGATAATTTTAAAATTAAAAACAATGATATTTTGATAGCAATGTCAGGTGCAACTACTGGAAAAATTGGTATTTACAATGGAGATGATACTTTTTATCTAAATCAGCGTGTTGGAAAATTTATACCAAGTTCAACTATTCTATCTAAGTTTTTATATCACTTTTTACTAACCAAAGTAAATTTTATTTATTGCTTATCAGGGGGTGGAGCACAACCAAATTTGAGTCCAGAAGTCCTAATGAAGCAAATCAAAATTCCTATTCCGCCTATTGAAGTGCAAAAAGAGATTGCGAAGATTTTAGATACTTTTACAGAATTAGAAAAAGAATTAGAAAAAGAATTAGAAAATCGCAAAAAGCAATATGAGTTTTACAGAGATAGGCTTTTAAGCTTTGATTACCTTGAATCAAAGGGAGGGTATAAGCTTATGAGCTTAGGCGAAGTGTTGCAGTATGAACAACCCACAAAATATATGGTTAGTAGTAAGGAATATGATGATGAATATTCAATTCCAGTTTTGACTGCAGGGCAAACTTTTATACTTGGTTATACTAATGAGACAGATGGTGTTTATTTTGCAAGTAAGGATAATCCTGTTATCATCTTCGATGATTTTACAACAAGTATTCAGTGGGTAGATTTTCCTTTTAAGATAAAATCATCGGCAATAAAAATTTTAAGGAAAACTTTAGAGAGTATTGATATTAGATTTATTTTTCACTATATGAAAACAATTATATATTGTCCTAATGAGCATTCAAGACAATGGATTGCAAAGTATTCAAGGATTCAAATTCCAGTTCCGCCTATTGAAGTGCAAAAAGAGATTGTGAAAATTTTAGATATTTTTGATTCTCTTACGCATAGCTTACAAGATGGACTTCCTAAAGAAATAGAACTTAGAAAAAAGCAGTATGAATACTATAGAAATAAACTTTTGAGCTTTGAGGAGTTAGAATGCAGATCTTAAAAACTTTAGTGCAGAGTAATTTTAGCACTGTGGTGGCAGAGTATGAGGACAGCAGAAGTAAAGAAGAGAGCTATGAGAGTGAAGCACAACTAGAAAATAAATTCATTAATATTTTGAAAAATCAGGGCTATGAATATTTTAGAGCTTCTTGCTTAGAGGATTTGAAAAATAATCTAAGAGTGCAAATCCAAAAACTAAATGATATTAGCTTCAGTGATAGTGAGTGGGAGAGATTTTATAGAAGCGTTATTGCAAAGAGTGGAGATAGTGTCAGAGCAAAAGCCAAAAAAATCCAAGAAGACTATAAGCAAAGCTTTATTTTTGATAATGGAGTGATGAAAAATATCAACCTACTTGATAAAACAAATATACACAAAAATGTTTTGCAAGTTATCAATCAATATGAGACAGAGGGGAAATATAAAAATCGCTATGATGTGAGTATTTTAGTCAATGGTTTGCCTTTGGTGCATATAGAGCTAAAAAGAAGAGGGGTAGATATCAAAGAAGCCTACAATCAAATTGATCGTTATGCGAGGGAGAGCTTTTTTGCAGGAGATGGAATTTTTGGGTATGTGCAGATTTTTGTCATCAGTAATGGCACTTATACAAAATACTATTCTAATACCATTAGAGAAGATCATACAGGGATTAGAAAGAGTGATAATTTTGAATTTACAAGCTTTTGGGCGGATTCTAAAAATAAAGCGATTTTAGATTTAACTAGCTTTGCAAAGACTTTTTTTGCTAGGCATACGCTTTTAAATATTTTGAGTTTTTATTGTGTTTTTACAAGTGATGAGAATTTATTGGTAATGCGTCCTTACCAGATAGTGGCAACAGAAAAAATTTTAGAGCAAATAAGAATTGCAAAAAATACAAAGGCTTATGGCACAAGAGATAGCGGAGGCTATATCTGGCACACCACAGGGAGCGGGAAAACACTCACAAGCTTTAAAACCGCTTTGCTTGCAAGCGAGATTGACTTTATTTCTAGAGTTTTGTTTGTGGTGGATCGTAAAGATTTGGATTATCAGACGATGAAAGAGTATGATAGATTCCAAAAAGGTAGTGCAAACTCCAACACAAATACCGATATTTTGGGAAAACAACTAAGTGATCCAAATGCAAGGATTATTATCACTACTATTCAAAAGCTAAGTTTATTTATCAAGAAAAATCCAAGTCATAGAGTCTGTGAAGAAGAAATAGTGATTATTTTTGATGAGTGCCATCGTAGTCAGTTTGGAGAAATGCATAAAAGTATCATAAGATTTTTCAAAAAATATTATCTTTTTGGCTTTACAGGCACGCCAATTTTTAGCCAAAATTGTGATATCTATCAAGGGACGACAGAAGATAGATTTGGCAGGGCTTTGCATAAATATACAATTATTGATGCGATTGCGGATAAAAATGTCCTTCCCTTTAATGTGTTTTATCATAATACAATTTTTTCAAAAGACGGGATTAAAGACAAAAAGGTTTTAGCGATTGATAAACAAAAAGCATTACTCGATAAAGAAAGGATTCAAAAAATAGCAGAGTATATTTTGCAAAATTTTTCAAGATATACAAAAAATGAAGAAAGCTATCAGTTTAGGAGTGTTGAAAATATAAATAGTATTGTTAAAAACAAAAAAATTCAAGAAAAAACAAAATCAAAATATATAAAGGGGTTTAATTCTATTTTGGCTTGTTCTGGGATAGAGGCGGTAAAAAGGTATTATCAAGCTTTTAAAACACTCTCTCATAGCTTGAAGGTCGCTACAATCTTTAGCTATAGTCCCAATGAAGAACTAGATGGACTAGAAGAAGAAAATAGTGAGGATACAAGTGGGCTAGATCAGAGTTCAAGGGATTTTTTAGAAAGTGCAATTAGTGATTATAATAAACTTTTTGACACAAATTATAATACCTCTTCGCAAGGTTTTCAGGGGTATTATAAAGATGTTTCTTGGAGAATGAAAAATAAAGAGATTGATCTTTTGATCGTGGCTAATATGTTTTTAACTGGTTTTGATTCAAAGACAATCAACACGCTTTGGGTGGATAAAAATCTCAGATATCACGGATTATTGCAGGCTTTTTCAAGGACAAATCGTATTTTAAATAGCATTAAAACCTTTGGCAATATTGTTTGTTTTAGAGATTTAGAAAATGAATTAAATGAGGCATTACGGCTTTTTGGTAATGAAGAAGCCAAAGGAAATATTATTTTAAAAAGTTATAAAGAATATTATGAGGGATACACTCAAGATCAAAAAAAATATGAAGGCTATAAAAGTTTGATAGAAAGGCTTAAGAGAGATTATCCTATGGGAGAGAGGATCATCAGTCCAAAAGCACAAAAAGAGTTCATTGGGCTTTATGGACAGATTTTGAAAATGAGAAATATTTTAGATTGTTTTGATGAATTTAGTGAAGATAAGTTGATCTCTCAAAGAGAATTGCAAGATTATCAAAGCATTTATCTTGATTTATATCGGGAGAATAAAACAAGGGTAGAGAGTGAAAAGGAAGATATTTGTGATGATATTGTCTTTGAAATAGAGTTGATTAAGCAAGTAGAGGTTAATATTGACTATATTTTAGATTTGATTACAAAATATACAGAAGCTAAAGATAAAGAAATTCGAGGGAGTGTCAAAAAAGAAATTGAACTGGGAATTAACTCAAGTTTAGAAATGAGAAATAAAAAAGATCTGATTTTAGACTTTCTTAATCAGCTTAATCTTGATTGCGATGCGAAAAAAGAATTTTATCAATACGCACAACAAAAAAGAAAAGAGGAATTGCAAAAGATTATCAAAGATTATCAACTTGAAGAAAAGAAAACTTATAAATTCATAGAACAGGCTTTTGAGACTGGCAGTATTGATTTTAAAGGAACAAATTTTCCTGAAATTTTACCTAGGGGATCTTCGTATTTTAGTGAGAATGCGAGTGAAAGTCGTGGAGAATTAAAAAATAAAATTTCTAAAGTTTTGCAAGATTTTTTTGATCGCTATTATAGTATCTCTAGCAAGCTTTTTGAGTCTTAAGAACAATAAAACTAAATTTATAAAATTTCTTTGCAAACTAGAAAGCAGATGAGTTCTTTAATCCATAAAATCTAAGGATAATGATTTTATTAATCATTGTTTTATAAAAATTTTAAAAAGTTCTTAGAGCCTAGATTGCAGAGATAATTCCACTGACTAAGGTAATGATAAAACCGATAAAAATAATGCTCCCATATTTCTTTTTATGTTTTGAAAAATTACAAATTAAAAGCCCTGTTACATAGGTGATAAATAAAAAAATAACAAAACAAAAAGCAAGAATATTAAAAAGTAGCCCACCTCTAGCAAAATGTAAATTCATTAGGTTGGATAATAAATCTCTCTGATAAAAAGTCATTAAAGTGGGGTGGTTTTTATCAATTTCTACATACTTTGCAATCCCTCCTAAAACATATCGTTTATGATCCCAAGAATCCTTAATCTCATTTGTATAAGGTAACTCAAGATGATTAGATGTGATAAATTCTAAAATTTTATCTCTTGCTGATTTTAATTCTTCTTTAGAACTTTTTCTCTCATCTGCTTCAAAACTTTTAAAAAATTGCAATTGAGATTGATTAAAATAAATAACTTGAGAATTCTGAGTGCCAAAGTATCCAAAAATTCCAACCATTCCAGTAATTTTATAAAATAGTGCCATAGGAATAAAAAATAAGCTGATATATAAATGCCATTTTAAAAATTTAGCTTTTAGATTTTTTAGAATACTTTTTTTCTTCATTTTTATATCCTAGATTAAAATTTTGCACTCAAAATAACGCTAAAACTTCTTGTTCTACCGATTTGATGATATTTTATTCCTCCAAATTCATAGCCATAGGTATCATAAATCGTATTCAATACATTATCTACACGAAAAGCCACAGATAAACTTTTATACTCTGCACGCAAACCTAAATCCCAAAGCGTGTAGGGTTTTTGCTCAAAATGAGTGCTTAGTAAAATTGTGCTTTTATAAGAGATAGCCGTGTTGAAAAAGAATTTAACCAAGCCATTCCCCCAAATAAGAGTATCTAAAGAAGCATTGAGATTAAAGCTAGGGACAAAAAATACACTAGAACCAAGACTATCTCCTGTGTAAGGATTGATTGCATTATGATACTTAGCATTAATATAAGCAAAATTCAGCATTATAAAACTTTCTTTTAAGAATTGATATTTTCCTTCAAATTCAAATCCGTGAGAAAGCATATTGCCAACATTTCCTACAATATAATTATTTGCATTTGCATCAATTAAAATATTTTCTTGCCTATTTTTTGTGTATCCAAAGTAATAATCTGCATTAATATAAATCTTATCTCCTAAGAAAAATCCTTTATATCCGATTTCTGCAATGTAGTTTGTTTCGGGTTTGAAAGCATTTTCATATCCTTGATAAAAAATAGCACTAGGAAAGCCTCCTTCTTTAAAACCTCTTGAGGCTTGGGTATAGAATTTATGATTTCCAAAAAGAGTATAAGAGGCTGCGATTCTTCCTGAGAGATGATGAGAGTCATATCTTGCATTAAAGCTATCAATAGTGCTTGTGGCATTTGCTCCTTTGCTATAATCAATTAAACTCATATCATATTGATATCTTAAACCCACATTAATATCAAAATGATGTTTTAAAAGAATGTGATGATCACTGAAGAGGGCAAGATGAAGATTTTTTAATTTATTTGTATCATCTTTCCTTGCAGTATCGATGAGAAATTGGTGTTTAAAGTCATTATAAGAAGCAAAAAAACCATAAAGAGAAGTGGAATTATTGCTATAGGTTTGTGTGACTTTAAGCTCATTGTTAAAAATTCTATTATCTTCTTGCCAAGTGGAGCCAAAAGAAGTAATTGGCATCGTTCTATCTTGAACGCTAAAGACATTTGAGAGGGAGAACTTTTCTGTATCAAAACCTCCTCTTAAGGCATAAGTTTGCACAGTGCGATCAATAAGTGGAATACCAGAGGTTCCAAAATCGTGCGTTAAGCTTTTGCGTTCATCATCAGAAATGTAAAAAATATCCCTAAATTTACTTTTATCGATGTAATAATCAAACCCAAGATTCCATAATTCTTCATTATAAACTAATGAAAATCGGCCGAGATTGCTTTCTGTGGTATCAGCGATTTTTCCCGTGGATAAATCTTTAATTTGACCTAAGAATTCTTGATGCTTGAAACTAATTTTTGCATAGAGCTTATGAGGAATGATTGCACCGCTAGCTGTTGCACTTATGCCTCTGTTTAGGTTACCAAAGCTAATTTCCCCTCTCACTTTTGTTTTATCTGAGATAGTATTTGAGATAATGGAGAGAACTCCAGCCTGTGCGTTTTGTCCGTAGAGCGTTCCAGCATAGCCTTTGAATAATTCCACAGATTCGACATCTAATAATTCTTGATTAAGGAAAAATATATCTTGAGGCACTCCATCAACATAAAGCCTCACGCTTGAGTTGTAATAATAGCCAGAATGAAAACCTCTTAGAGTGATTTGTGGATAAGCACTTCCTCCAGAATCGCCGATATATAATCCCGAAAAAACATTTTGCAAGTCTTTTGAGTTTGTCATATTGAGCTTTTGAAGATTATCCCCGCTTACAGAAGCAATATTATCAGGTGTGTAAAAGATCTCTCTTTGTGTTTTTGCAGCTGTTGTGTTGATTGTAGTGAGTTTAAAATCTTGCGAAAAATCGCTAGATTTTTCTTCTTGAGTGCTTTCTTCTGCATTTAAAGAATGAAAGCCAAGCAACGCTATACATACAAAGCTTAATCTAAAAATTTTTGTTACAGACTGATTGATACTCATCATTTAACTTAACCCCTTCCTAAATCATTGTTTAAATAAAAATCTAAATACATCATAAAATCTCTACAATATAGTTAAAAATGATTTTTATTCTTATTTTTAAAGGTGGAATTCTAGCATAAAATTCTAGAGAAGGAATAAAATAAATAAAGAGATTAAAAAAGAATATGAAAGTAAAAAAAAGTATCAATAAAACTTGTCTTATTTTGTTGAAAAACATTAGGGATCGAGCGTTTCATTGGGAAAATCTTTATAAGATCCGCAAAAAGGATAATCCAAGAATTACGGCAAAAATCAATAATGTTTTTTTTGGAACACTTCCAGAGTTCATCGAAACATTCTTAGATGATTTAATAGTAGCATGTGATAAAAATTTAAAGTCTATCCATTTAGAATACGAAGAATTTAAGAAGTGCGGTGGCAGAGCTCCGTCATACACTACCGCTCAAAAACGTTGAAATTATACAACAATAATTTTAAAAATTGTCAATGATTGCTTAGGATTTTATTTAGGTTTTGATGGAAATATGTCATGTGCTTCTATTTTCTAATTGCTATAGAATTGTATAACAAAGTTTAAGGAGATAAATATGTCTGATAATGGTGGAGTTATATTTGTTGATTATTATCCAGAGTTTAGAGAAAAGATTTTAAAAGATAAAAAAGACAAAGAAATTATTATTGCTGGTCTAATAGTAGATATTGAAAATAAAGTTTTTGCTTTGATCTGATTCATCCTTATCTCAAAGAAATCAAGCTTTTAAAATCAAAATGTGATTCTCGCTCTGAAAAGCTGAAAAGCAAGGGCTGAAGGAATAGATTAAATAGAGGAAAAAATGAGCTCTGACATAAACAAATGTTCAAGAATATAAATCATCAAAGAAGCGCTTAAAATTAAATTTCTTACTGAGAATAAATATTATATTGGTAATGGTAAGGAAGGAAAGAATCACTCCGCTTATCTTAATACAATTTTTGCTAATGGATTGACTATGCAATGTTCTGCAACAGAATATACAAAGAAAGTCCAGTGCCCAGGTTTGTTTAGTGGAAAAGATTGCACTATCCGTTGGAGAGATTGCTACACGTTAAAGCGTTATTATGATTATGCTGCAAAAGGGATAGATACAGAAGATAATCGTTGTGTATATGCTAAAAGATACAATGATTGGGGAAAGCATACTCATCAAATGGAATATTACACAGGTTTTCATGATTTAGAATTTGTAAATGAAAGTCAATGTGATGGTAAAGGACTTTATAAGTGAGTTTGTTTGAAAAAATCTGTAAAGTCTTTTACAATAATAAAACTTTAATTCAAGGAGTAAAAATGATCAAAAATAAAGTGGTTTTAGGAAGTCTTTTAGCTTTTTCTCTTTTAGGAGCAAAAGATATTAATATTCAAGATAATCAAGATAAAATCCAAGCTAATACAGATTCTAAAGAAATAAATATACCTAATCCTATTGAAGTAGAAAAGAAAACTAAAACAGGTATTTTAGTGGGGGTAGAATTAGGACTTGGTGGGGGAAGTGGTAAGGGACAGACAAAAGAAAATCAAATTATTCCTGATGAAGATGTTGTTTTTGGAACTGGTTATTATGATATTTCACCTTTTAATTTTAATGCCAAAATCTTTGGAGGCTATCAAAAATACTTTGGAGAGAATGAAACTTTTGGATTTAATGTGAAAGGAAGTCTTGGTTTTGGATTTTTACACAATAGTTTTGCCGATTATAAAGTGATTTATGATGATGGAAGTATAGATCCTGGTAGTGGTAAAACATCATTTATTTCAAATTATATTCCTTTGTCTATTGGTATTGAAGCCAACTTTCTTTATGACTTTTTCCAAAAAGCAGAGCATACTGTAGGTTTAAATGTAGGATTGGGATATAGTTTTGTTTATGGGGCTAATGTAAGCATGTCAATGCCAAATAAAACAAAAATTGAAAATTTTCCTACATTTTCAGAGGTTTATAAGTCATCATTTAAGGACAAAAACATTTATTATTCTCTAATCTCTCCAAAGATCGGTATCCATTATTACTATGGCAGACATCAGGTTGAGTTTAATTTTAGTTTTGATAAGGCTTTTGGTGAGACTAAAAATGTTAATCAATTTGATTATGGTAGTTTTGGAGAGGAAACCTTTACTATTAAAACCAAACCAAATTATTTCTACACCTTTAACTTAAGCTATGCTTATCGGTTTTAGGAGATGACTTAATATAGATCTTAAAGGAATCAAATGAAAATGAAAGAATTAGACTTGCATTATGAAAAG
>X103_Eurasian_Blackcap__coassemble_290_pt1 | contig 14538 bp, 11 predicted proteins | sample X103_Eurasian_Blackcap__metabat2_low_PE_003 | metagenome-assembled genome bin X103_Eurasian_Blackcap | reverse complement strand
GGTGAGGAGTGGTTTTGGTCAGGGGGGTGAGAAAGAGTGGTGACAATGGGGAAAAGAGGAAGAGGGAGGAATGGGAGGAATGGGAAAAGTGAGGGGCAAAAAATATAAAAGATGAATGAGAATAGCGTAGGGAAGGTAGGGAAGGTAGGGAAGGTAGGTGCTGAAGTGGTGAAAAAATAATGAAAAATTTTGATGATTTAGAATGCGTGATATTTGTAAAAAGTAACTGATAGATTTGTGTGATGGGTGGGGGGTTGTGTTTTGTCGATAATGATTTTATGATTTTTGTTAAAAGCAATGAGTGATTTTAGACTTTGTGGGTGATTTAACTTTTAGAGTGGGGGTGAGATTGTGATAAAAATTTAAGATATTTTGATTGGGTGATTTTTGTTGTAAAAATTGTAATAGACTTAGGGAATTAAGCTTGAGGTTAGAATTTGGATAAGCAAAGCTCGCGATTTTTTTTGATTGTTTATGTGGTTTTGATCCTTTTGGGGTCTTTTTTGTTGTTGTTGCCTCAAATGCATTATGGTCATTTAAATTTTTTAGATTCTTTGTTTATGGTTACTTCTGCGATGAGTGCCACTGGTTTGGTTGTAAAGAATGTTGGCACGGATTTGAGTTTCTCGGGACAATTGCTACTTCTTATTTTGGTGCAGATTGGCGGGTTTGGTTATATGTTTATGACAAGTCTTGTTTATCTTTTTTTCAAAGGTTCTTTTATTAAAAACAAAATTTTAAATAGCAATTTGAATTTAGAATCCAAAGATAATGTTTCTTTGATTTTAAAAAATATGTTTTTTATTGTTTTGTCAATCGAACTGCTGGGATCTTTGATTTTATTTTTTTGTTTTTATCAGCATATGGATTTTAAACACGCTTTATGGGCGGGGCTTTTTCACGGAATTTCTGCTTTTAATAATGCTGGGTTTTCTGTCTTTGAAACAGGGCTTTTGCCCTATGTCGGGAACTATGGCGTTAGCTTGACGATATCTTTTTTGATTATTTTAGGGGGGCTTGGTTATTTTGTGCTTTTGGAGCTTTTTTATTTCCCGCAGAGAAAAAAACTCAGTCATCACGCAAAAATTGTTGTTATTACCACTTTGATTGTTATTTTTGTTTCTTGGTTTTCGTTTTTGATTTTTGAGTATCACAATGCAGGAACGATCAAGGAAATGAGCTTTCCTCATAAGCTGTTGGCTTCGTTTTTTACGATTATAAATTATCGTACAGCTGGGTTTAATACACTTGATTTAAGTCAGCTTAAAGATGCTTCTTTGAGCTTTGGATCTTTGTTTATGGTGATTGGTGGTTCGCCAGCGGGGACAGCTGGTGGTATCAAAACCACGACTTTGGCGATTTTGATTTTATATGCTTTTTGGAGTGTGAAGGGTGAGGATAAGACCATTGTTTTTAAAAGAGAGATTGATCAAAAAACTATCAATCAGGCATTTTGTGTGATTGTTATCACTTTTTTTGTTTTGATGTTTAGTTTAATGTTTTTGAGTTTTTTTGAAGATGGTGGTAAAAGAGGGTTTCTTGCGTTATTTTTTGAGATTTGTTCGGCTTTTGGCACGACGGGTGTGTCTGTCGGAGATGGAGGAACATTGAGTTTGTCTGCGCTTTTTGGTGAGGAGGGGAAAATTCTTATTATTTTATTGATGTTTATCGGTAAAGTTGGCACTTTGACTTTTCTTGTGAGCTTTTTTACCCAACAAAAACAAAATAGAATTTCTTATGCGCAAACAAAAATTCTTATATAAAGACTTTTTGAAGTTGCTGTTTTTTTAGTTCTGATAAAAAAACTTTTTGGATATCAGCAAAGCAGTTTTGATCATAAAAGGGCAGGTGAAGAGGGGTTATGCCTGTGTAGGCGGTGATGAAATCATCAAAATCTTGATTTTGTTCCCCGCTGATAATCAAGGCTTTTAGGGAGATTTGTTCTGTTTTTAGCGCTTTTATGCTGAGTAAGATGTGATTGATCCCGCCGATATAGTATCGCCCAACAAGAATTACAGGGAGATTGTGGTGTTTGATAAAATCAATCATTGTGGATTTTTCATCAATGGGGCTAAAAATTCCACCAGCAGTTTCAATGATTAAATTTTGACTTTTAGGAAGAGTGAGTGCGAGGGCGTTGTATTGCGCATTTTCTAACTTTTTGGCTAAATGTGGTGAGGTTGGAGTTTTTAAAACATATCCTTCAGGATAGACTTTAGTCTGCGGACAAAAGGTTCTGATAAAATCAGAGTCTTTTGGCTCGCCTGCTTGAATGATTTTATAGTAATCGTATTTTAGACAGGCACAAAGCATAGCAGAAGTATGAGTTTTGCCAACATCGGTATGGGCACCTACAATGCAAATTTGCATTTTACTCCTTTGAATTTATGCGTTAAATGGTGTGAGTTGATTGGTTTTTGAGAGATTTGCTAGAATTTTAGCATAAATATCGGTATAAAAGTTGATGAGGAGGATTTTGATGATTTATGTTTTTTTGGGAGCGATGTTTGAAATTTTTTGGGTGAGTGGTTTGAAATATTTCTCTCATTTTTGGTTGGGAATTATCGGGATTGTCTTTGCTGTAATGATGAGCTTTTGGTGCTTGATGCAGGCGTGTAAAAAAGTGGGCGTGAGTATAGCTTATGTTATTTTTGTTGGATTGGGGACCTTGGGGATTACTTGTATTGAGGGATTTTTAGAGCGTGATTTGTCTTTTACGCAGATTTTGCTGATTTTGGTTTTGCTGGTGGGTGTGATTGGCATTAAAATGAGTGAGGTTCAAAAATGATTTATGTTATTTTGGCGGGTCTTTTTGAAGTGGTGGGAGTTTTTTTGCTGAAAAAGTTAGTGGAAACTCAAGGGGTGCAAAAGGCAATCTTTTTTATTTTGTTAATGTTTTCTTTTGGTATTTCGCTTTTGCTTTTAAGACAGGGGATGTTAGAAATATCTGCAAGTGTTGCCTATGGTGTTTGGACAGGTATCGGATCAATTGGAAGTGTGGTGGTTGGGATTTTTCTTTTTAAAGAATCTTGCAATGCTTTAAAGCTATTTTTTCTTAGCCTTATTATCGCTTCGGTTATTGGATTAAAGGTTGTTTCTTAGAAATAATAAATGTAGGCGATATGGAATTCTGGAGATTTTTTAATGTTAAAAGTTTGGCGTAGAGTTTGGTCTGACCAAGGGTTTGGTGTGTTGTTGATACTGAGAGAATTCCACATTACTTGTTGCATTTGATAGTAAGGAATTTTATAGCCAATTTCAATGCGATCGTGTTTTGAGAGATAGATATTTGTGCCAAGATTAATAAAAAGTCCATTTCCAGAAGCATAGAGGACGCTTTCTTGTTGCACTAAAGATTCATTGATCCAATAATTGCTTTTCAAAAGGCTAAATTCTGCTCCTACTCCAGCAAATATACCAACTTTGAGAAAGGGAAAATGAGGCCATAGCATTTTAAAAAAAGTATCGACAGGGAGATTTGCAAAAAAGTCTAAATTGATGCTAAAGGTTGTCATCAATACATTGCTTGGCAATGAAGCTTGAGGCGTGGTAGGATTTAACATATTGTAGGTTTTAAAATTTGTGCTACAAGTGGAGCCATCAAGAATGCATTCTCCTTGAAAGGTGTTATTGGCTTTATTCTCATTGTATTTTGTGCGATTACCGAGAGAAACTTCTTGCATTTCAATGACTCCATAGATTCTTAGTCCAGAGGAGTGATATTGATCAAAAACGGTTTCATTTCCAAAAATAAATTTAAGACCATTTTTAGAATCACCCTGATAAGTCGCCTGAGAGTTGCCACCATAGCAAGTCCCAACATAGGTATTTCCGTTGGCTGTGCATCTGGAGCTTTCGCGATAGATATTTTGATCTACTTGAGTTGTGACTTTAGATCCAAGTCCTAAGCCAATCCCTACAAATGGTTTATTTTCAATTCCGTAAAAAAAGGCAGAAAGGAAGAAAAAAGAGATGAATATCTTTTTACAAAATCTTTCTTTCATTAAATGCTCCTTTGGTTGAGAGTAACAAGCTGTGGTAAATCCTCTTGTATGAGGGCTGATGAGTCAAAAAATTCTTCTATTTCATTACGCATTGCTTGGATTTCAACGAGGCGATTTACTTTTTCTCTATACTCTCGTGCTGCTTGATGTCCTTTTGCATAGGCGTGTAGATTTTTTCGAAACATAATCACTCCGCGCGAACCATAAAAATTTACCATTGCATCAAAATGCTTAAGGACTAAATCTTTTTTAACAATTGGCGGTATGTCAGAGGTTTTATTTTTAATCTGCCAAAAAATCCAAGGAGAGCTAATCGCTGCTCTGCCGATCATTAAGCCATTTGCACCTGTTTCATTGAGAACTTTTTCTGCCACTTCATAGCTTGTGATTTCGCCATTTGCGATTACAGGCATTTTTAATATTTGTTTCATTTGAGCAATTGCTTGATAATCAATTTTTTCTTTTTTATAGCCATCAGATTTTGTCCTGCCGTGTATAACGACAAAATCTACATCGGTATCATTGAGGGCGTGAGCGATTTCAAGTGGGATTTTTTTATCAAATCCTAGTCTTACTTTCACGCTATGATAATGCTTATTGCTTGTTTCTTTAATGGTTTGAAGAAGTTTGACAAGCAGAGGTAGATTTTTGAGTAATCCGCTACCATTTCCGTGATGAGCAACTTTTGGAGCAGGGCAACCACAATTAAAATCAATGATATCAATCCCTTCTACAGCATTAAGGCATTGAACTGCTTGCTGAATGACTTCAACTTTGGAGCCTGAGATTTGCACGGAATAAGGCACTTCTTGAGGGGATTTTTCGATCATTTTAAGTGTTTTTTGATTTGAATAAACAAGCGCGTGAGAGCTAATCATCTCGCTGACGGTGATATCAGCACCAAATTGCTTGACAACACTTCTAAAAGGTAAATCCGTATAGCCCGCAAGAGGAGCTAACATCAAAAGATGGTCAAAAATAATTTTCATTCTATTCCGTATTTTTATATTTATTTTTTTGTATTATACACTTTTATGAATTTTTCATAGGCATTTTTCCGTAAGATACAAGCATTGCATACACCACAACCATATCCCCAAATATGTTTGATTTCCCTGTTTCCGTTATAGCAAGTGTGACTTTCATCGATGATAAGATCTAAAATTCCTAAATCTTGTGCAAGTTTAAATTCTTCTGCTTTATCCATATGAATAAAGGGAATGTGAATGTGAATATTATTTTCACTGCCTGTATTGAGTGCTTGTATTATTTGTCGAATAAAATTTTCTCGGCAGTCAGGATAGCCACTAAAATCTTCTTCAGATACCCCGATAGCTAAATGTTGTGCAGAGATTTTTTGTGCAAATGCGTGTGCGAGTGTGATGAATAGAGCATTGCGATTAGGCACATATGATGAGGGGAGGTTTTGATTTTGAGAATGAGGGAGATTTACATTCTCTTTTGTGTGTAGAAGTGCAGACTCTACGAATTGAGAAAAAAAATCAATTTGAATGCAGTGATATGGAAGACAGAGTTTTTGTGCGATAATTTTTGCTTGTTGTAATTCTATTTTGTGTCTTTGACCATAATCAAAACCCAAAAGACAAACTTCATCAAAATGATTTTTTGCCCAACCTGCTAGGGTGCTACTGTCTTGTCCGCCACTAAAAATCACCAAACATTTTTGCATAAAATCCTCTTGTTAGCTTCATAAAATCAGTTTGCTATAATACACTAAAAAAGTTAGTGTGCTTGATGAATTTACCGCAGAATGTTTTAAAAATTTTTGAATTGTTAAAGGATTATGAAACCTATCTTATAGGAGGTTGTGTGCGTGATATGCTTTGGGGTGCTGAAGTGGGTGATTATGACTTTAGCACGCAAGCCACTCCCAAAGAAATGCAAAAAATCTTTCATTCTCATCAGATCAAAACCTTTGATGTAGGAATTGAGTTTGGCACTCTTAGAGTTTTGCTTGACGATCAAATTTTTGAGATCACAACTTTTAGAAAAGAGGGCGGATACAAAACTTTCAGAAAGCCAAGTGCTATTAGTTTTGCCTCTAGTCTTTTTGAGGATATCCATAGGAGAGATTTTACGATTAATGCAATTGCCTATCACCCTGAAAGTGGTTTGAGGGATTATTGCAATGGATTGCAGGATATACGGGACAAAATCTTGCGATGTATCGGTGATCCAAAGGATCGATTTTATGAAGATGCGTTGAGAATTTTACGCGCAATTGGATTTGTTTCTCGGTTTGGATTGTGTGTAGAATCTCAGACTAATCAAGCGATTTTTCAAACAGCTTCTTTATTGCACCATATTTCAAAAGAGCGTATCACGGCTGAATGGGAGAAGATATTAAAGGGCAAAAATATGTATTTTGCTTTCAAGCAATATCAAGAAGTTTTTGAAGTTTTATTTCGCAAAAAACTAAAGCTTCCTACTTCTCATCAACCTTTGATTGCGACTGCAGAAATTTTACAAGATCCAGATGTGCTAGATTTGCTTCAATATCCAAAGAAAACAAAAGAAGAGATTAAAACTTATATGCAATGGCTGAAAAAAGATATCTTTCTTGATAAACTTTCTATCAAAAAAGCTTTGAGTGTGTATCCTCAAAATTGGGTTGAGTCTTTTCTCTCTGAAAAGCCAGAAAAACAGATCATTTTACAAGAGATTTTAGAAAATCAAGAGATTTTCCAACTCAAAGATTTGGCAATCAATGGCTCTGATTTATTGTGTTTTCGACCCGAAAGAAGAAAAGAGATTTTAGAAAGTGCTTTGCTAAAAGTGATGAAAGGAGAAATAACAAATGAAAGAAAATCCTTGCTAAGCTTTCTTCGAAAAAATCAAGAAAGCAAGGATAAAAGTTAAAAGCTCTTTAACAGAGCTTCAAAAGCTTCTTTAAAGGCGTTTAACCCTTCTTGCAAAAGCTGATTGCTTAAGGCTTGTCGTGAAATGCCAAGTGATTCAAACTTTTGGAGTTCTTTGTGAAGATGTGCTTGTGGCATAAAGGTTTGTGTGATTTTTTGAGGATTTTTTAAGTGGGCTAAAATCGTATCAAGTGGTGCTGTGTTGATGCTGTGAGGATGCAGGAGTGATTGAATGTAATAATCTTTTGCTAAAGATCCTCCCTTAACGCCCGTAGAAGCAAAAAGAGTTCGCGTGTAAGGATCTCCAAAGGCCTGAATATCAAGATAGCATTCTTGTGCATTATAAATGCCTAGTTTGCTTTGTAGTTCTTGAGGGAGCTGGTGATCCACAGCACGATCAAACCGAGAAACAAACACGCTAATCACTCCTCTTGTTTCTTTTTGCTTTCTTCCTTGCTTAAAAGCTTCTACGCAGTTTTTAGCTTGATCTTTGGAAAAAATCAGAGTTGCATTAACGGGGATATCTTCACTCATTAGGGCTTGCATTACTTCAAATCCAGATTCTGTCGCAGGCACCTTAATCATTGCGTTAGGAAAATCAATCATTTTAAAAAGCCTTTTGCCTTCATCGATACTTTGACCGACTTTATCTTCCAAAAATGGATCAATCTCAAGGCTAATGTAACCACAATCTCGATTTTTTTCCCAGAGTGGTCGCAGTGATTTTGCTGCATTTCTAATATCTTCAACCGCAAGGTTTTCATAAATGAGCTTTGCGTTTTTGCCCTTTTGCGCTTTGATTGATTCTTGATAAATTGGATTTTTTAGAGCATTGGCAAAAATTGCTGGGTTGCTTGTGGCTCCGTTGAATGCCTTTTGATTGAGTAGATCTTGAAAATCTTTTTGTAAAAACTCTCTTTCGATAAAATCACACCATAAACTAAAATTTTCCATTTTTTCCTCACAAAAACTTATTTTTTGCTTATTTTAACAAAACCTAAACAAAAGTATTCTATAATTGAGCTTTTATTTTTCATTAATCACTACATAAGGGCAAAAGAATTATGAATAAAAAGTTTATTTCTTTGGTATTGAGTTCTGCTTTTTTTGGGAGTTTAGCTTGTGGAAGCGATGTTTCTCTTGATTTGACTAAACCTAAAGAGGGCGAAACATCAACAGGCTATCCTATCAGCTTCAAATATGCTTTTAAAAATGATGGGATGGCAGGCACTACATCGACTGCTGATGTGGAGTCAGACAAGAATTATTTTTGGAGTAAAAGCTCTGGAAATACCCTTTCGCTTGTAACAAATAGCACAGAAGTGGCAACAGCGATTTTTAATGCTCCAGGTAATAGTGATAATTTGCTTTTAGAAAACTTTAATTTTATCTCTGTTAAGGAAGATCTTACGACAAAAGGACAGAGTGATACTTACTTTGCAATCCTCAATGGTGCAAACCCTTATACAAGTTTCACGCTCAATGGTGCAAATATCTACTCAGGATCAAATCTCTACATCGGACCAATACACGGAGATACTAGCACGAGCAAGACAGGAGGTTTTGCTAATGTCATACTAAAAGGCACGATTAAAGTCAATGCCAATGCGGTGGATCAGGCAGACGGAGGAAGTAGCGGAAAACAAAAAGCGATGCTTAGCTTTCAGAGTGAATACAATGATGCAACCTACACGATTGATTCAAGTGCAGAAATCAATCTCACTTCAACAGGGGATAAAGACAGCACAATCAATTTTTATAAAGGCACCACAACAACAAAAGATGGTGCTGGTAGTACTAGTAGCCTTGCGACAGGACAGAGTGTTTTAAATAAGGGCAAAATCACATTAACAAATGCACAAGCAAATGCCACAGCTGGCATGGTAGGTAATGAACACAATAACATTAATTTCTATATTGATCTTCATAATGAAGGAACAATCACATTAACAAATGCCACTCTTTTTTTAAAAGATGGTGCAAGTTTAGGTATCTCTAGTGGTGGAAGCGTTGGAACGATCAATATTAAAGCAAACTCTCAAGCAAGCAGTGAGCTAAAAGGTGAGAGTGAAGTTAGTAATGAAAGTGTGATTTTTTTTAATGATACTTCGGCAGTTGCTTTTGAACTTGCTTCACAGAGCATTAATGTTTCTGGTGTCGCTCCAAGTGATGCAAGTAGTAGCACAGAGAATCAAGAGCTCTTTGGATCACAGCTAACCATTAAGGCAGATGGAGAAGATGCAAATCTTCTTAATCTTGTGGGAGAAAAGGATAAACTAACTACAATCACAGTGGGTGCGAGTGCAAGCAGTGGAACACTCAATGACAAGCATACAAATCTTATTTTTGATGCAAAAGGTGTTGTTTTGGATAATTATGCAAACATCATCGTGCAAAGCGGAGCGACACTCACACTAAAAAAAATTTCTCAAAGCACTAGAAATTATGAAACAGATGCAAGTAATCATGGTAAAAAAGTGGCAGTGGCTCAAGAAGCTATAGCCGCTAAAGCAGGAGCAAATATATTAGATTTTTTCAATCAAGGAACAATCACATTTAAGGGCGATGGAGTTAATCCTAATACGCTCGATGCTAGTGATGAAACTGGTGATAAAGAGTTGATTCTGACAGACTATGCAACGACAGAAACCACTTGTAGCTTTAATGGAGAAGATTGCAGCGTTGACAGCGGTGTTACCGATATTCCTAAAAATGCCACTCTCACAACGACAGAGACAGAGTCTGCGGGGACAATGGAATTTAGTGGTGGCAAGACGATCATCAAAGCAAGTGTCATTTATAACTATGGAAATCTCAAGCTGAGTGATGATGGAGTGCTTGATTTATCAAAGTTAAGTGGTAGTGGCCAAATTTTTTATAATGCAGGGGTTTTTACTTCTACGGGCGGGACAATCGATACAAGGCAAACACAAGAAACTGATAGCAGTGATATTGATGGAATGAATCTTAATAAAAATAATAGTGCCAATAACACAAAGGCTCTCACTATCACAGAAGCTAAAAAACAAAAAACAAAAGATTCTTCTGATAGTGGAATTACAACATCATCTAAAACGGCTTTGAAAGAAGGAGAAGTTTGGGCTGCAAATCCAAAAAATGAAACCCGCGCAGAATTTGTCGTAGATACGAATTCTACTATCATTCGAGCCACTTCACTGACAAATAATGGTCTCACTACAATTCAAAACAACGGGACACTCAGTCTTGCCTGTGTGGGGACTGATTATTGTTACAATGGTAGATACTGGACAAAAGCGACAACAGAGAATGACAAAACCTATGTCAAAAAGCCAGATTTAAGCAGTGCAAAATCAGGCGATGCTGATAAATTTGAAGCCAAACAAATTACTTGGAGCAATGGAACTGGTGGAACGCTCAATCTCGCAGGTGGAACAATCAGCACGATTGATTCCTATCGTTATCAAGATAAAGATCAAGACTACAAAGATGTAACAGAATATATCTATCATTCTCTAAAGGTTGATAAAGGCACTCTTCAGGTTTCTGGAGGCACGAGCTCGGTTATCCAATCTGGTTTTGGTGGCTCTTCAAACTCTGCACTTGAACTTGATGATGTGAATCTTGCTATCCGTGGAGATTCTCGCTTGCTGATTGCTTCTTTCAAAAAAGATAGCAGTGAAAAAAGCACTCAACAAGCAGATGTCACTTGGAAAGCAGGTAGTGGCAGCAATAACTTTACAATGTATCTATCTGATGATGACTACACAAAAAACACAAGAGGATTTTATATCCTTGGCACTGCTGATAGTCAAGGAAACTATACAGGTGGGGTGATAAAATTTACAGGTAGTGATGGTTCATCAGAAAAACTTCCAGATTTTGTGATCGATCTCAGTCAGCTCAGTGGAAAAAACACTCTTTTGCTGGATAAGCAATATAATTTTATCGTCGCAAAAGAGATTCAATCAGGTAATAAAGATAGAAAGATTACAGATGCTAGTAAAATTACGATGAAAATTAATTTTGGCAAAGGTGCAAATGTGACTGATGCAGATAAGCCTGCTACAGAAGAACAAGATTATGGAAAATATAATGCTAGTCTTTGCAAAATCGATACAAAATTCTGTCTTGATGCCAATAGCACGAAACAAAATGGCAGTAAAACAAACTCAGTAAGCAATGGATCAATCGAAATCGGAGGTTCTAACGATCGAGAAGAAGGCGTTGTGGTTGTCGATGGTGATTCTAAGTTAGATGATTCAATTACAGGTTGGCCAAATGTATCAAAAGATACAGAAACTAAAAAAAATAATGCTTATTCAGATTTTGTTACTTTCAACAAAATTTACAAAGAAGGCACAGGCACTTGTAATTTCAATACTTTAGAGGGCTGTGCGATCATTGGCTTTAGTGCGGTGAAATCTAAAACGCTAGAAGATGATGGCGTGGCAGCGGTTTTTCAAAATATCAAAGATCGCGCAAATCAACTCCCTGAGACAAAAAATGACGTCATTAAAAATACTTTGAGTGGAATTGATCTGATTGAAAGAGCAAATAAAAACGCTGTGGAAATTTTGCAACAAATTGTAGATACAGATGGTGTGGCAAGTTCAAATCTTTTGCTAAATCTTCAAAAATTCCAATACACTGGAGATCTTTCTCTTGCGCAGTATGTTGCTCAAGAGCTCAATCATATCGATAATGCTCTTGATATGGTAGCAAATGCATCTTCAGATAGCCTAGAGCAGGTCAATCGCTTAAATTTCACTTCAACTTTAAGCACAAATATGCGTTTGGCTTATCATTCAAATCCTTATATGTCTAATTCTTTCGCACAAATGATAAAGACAATCTCAAAAGAAAAACTTGCAGCTAATGGCAATGATTTTTATAGTTACACTGATCGTTTTGATTATGATCATAATGTTTGGGGGCAAATCATTGGTGGATTTGGTGGTAAGTATAGTGGAGGATATACAGCAATAGGAGGTTTTAGCGCGGGTTATGACAAAATGCTGGGCCGTATATTGCTAGGAGGATATGCGACTTATGCTTATTCTTATAGCGGGATAAATGCTTATCAAGGTGATGCGGGCGTTAATAGCTCTAAAAATTCTAATAATCTTGAGTTGGGTGGTTATTTGCGTGCTTATATTGATGTGCATGAAATAGATGTGGTTTTAAGTGAAACTTTTGGTTTTGATAATCTTGCAATCAAAGGAGATAATCTCATTAATCAAAATCTCAACTTCAGTAACTTTACAACAAACTTTACTGCTCGCTATGGTTATGTTTTTGCAATCAATCCAGAGAGTGGATTTTATGTCAAGCCATTGGTGGGAATTAACTATATCTATCAATACAACACCACGGCTAATGGAAGTGGAGAAGCTAAAATTATTCGTGAGGGGCAACACGCTAACTTAATGACACTATCTGCTTTTGCAGAGCTTAGAAAATACACAGATGAGAAGAGGTATTTTTATTTTATGCCAGGAATTGAACAAGATGTTTTTGTTTATAACTCAAATGGCGAGATTTATTTTGCTTCAAGTGCAAATAACACAATCCGCTATTCTGTAGATAATCAATATCGCACCTACCTCACTTTAATGGGTGGAGGAGAGATTGGGATCAGAGATAATATGTCTGTTACTTTTGGAGTGGGAGCAAGAATTTCTTGGGATCGTTATTTTTTAAATGCTAATGTCGGATTTAAATATAAATTTAATACTCAATAATATATTGGAAATTTGATATGTTCATTGATTATGTTGAAATTTTTATTTTTTCGGGAAATGGCGGTGATGGCGCTGTTTCTTTTCGGCGTGAAAAGTTTGTGATTAATGGCGGTCCTGATGGCGGTGATGGTGGTGATGGCGGTGATGTGTATTTTATGACAGATAACAATACAGATACACTTTCAAACTTTCGAGGCAAAAAACATTACAGAGCTCAGAATGGCCAACCAGGGGAAGGAAAAAATCGCACAGGAAAAAGAGGAGAAGACCTCATCATCAAAGTCCCTGCAGGCACGATCGTTAAAGATAAACAAACTGGTGAAGTATTGTGCGAATTAGTGCGAGATGGAGAAAAAATCTGTGTGCTAAAGGGTGGTAGAGGAGGTTTTGGTAACACAAGATTTAAGACTTCGGTTAATCAACGCCCAGATTATGCAAAACACGGACTAAAGGGTGAAGAAAAAGAAGTGATTTTAGAGCTAAAACTCATCGCTGATGTGGGGTTGGTTGGATATCCAAATGTAGGAAAATCCACTTTAATTTCCACTCTATCTAATGCAAAGCCAGAAATTGCTAATTATGAATTTACAACGCTTACGCCACATTTAGGGGTTGTAAATTTAGAGGGATACTATTCTTTTGTAATGGCGGATATTCCAGGAATCATTGACGGAGCTAGTGAGGGCAAAGGCTTGGGGATAGAATTTTTACGCCACATAGAAAGAACAAAATTTTTACTCTTTGTGATAGATAGCATTTCCTATCGTGATTTATTGAGTCAATACACGCATCTGCGAGAAGAGCTAAAAAAATTTTCTCAAGAGCTTTATAAAAGGGATTTTGGAGTGGTTTTAAGCAAGGTTGATAGTCTTGAAGATTTTCAAAAAATTGATGAGTTTATCGCAAAAATAGGTGTGAGAACTTCAATGCAAGAGTGGGAGAAAGATTCTCAAGACTCTCTTTTGCCTCATTTTATTCTTCCGATTTCAGCTGTCACTCATCAAAATTTAGATGAACTTAAACATCAAATTTTCAAGGCTTTATCGTGAAAATTCTTTTTATGGGGACACCAAAGTTTGCAGAAATTATCCTTGAGCAAATCACTAAAGAACACGAGATTGTAGGACTTGTTTGTCAGAGTGATAAACCTTTTGGACGAAAACAAGAGCTCAAAGCTCCAGATACAAAAGTTTTCATACAGAATTTTGATCCAAAAATCCCTATTTTTCAACCCAAAATCTTAGATGAGAGTTTTTTAGAACAAATAAAAGCTTTAGCGTTTGATATGATCGTTGTTGTGGCGTATGGAAAGATTTTACCTCAATCTTTATTGCAGTATCATTGTATCAACATACACGCTTCAATCTTGCCTCAATATCGTGGAGCCAGTCCATTGCAAAGTATGATTTTAAGTGATGATAAATTTTGGGGTGTGAGCGTGATGCAGATAAGAGAAGAGCTTGATAGTGGGGATATTTTGGGGTTAAGCTATATGAAGAGTAACCCAGAAATCTCTTATAATGTCCTGTCTCAGACCCTTGCTAAAAGAGGTGCAAAATTGCTTCTTGGTGTTTTGGAAAGACTTGAATGCATTAAACCTTTAGAGCAAAATTCTATTTTGGCAAGTTATTGCAAAAAGATCAAAAAAGAAGATGGAGAAATTTGCTTTGATAATGCAAGGCAGATTGTTAAAAAATCTTGTGCTTATGAACTATGGCCTCATCTATTTTTAAAAAATGGCCTTAAGCTTTTTGATGTGAGTTTTGGAAGAGAAGGAAATTTTAGGGCGGGAGAAATTTTAAAGATAGAAAAAGATTTTATTGAGATTGGTTGCATTGATGGAAGCCTCAGGGTGGCAACGCTTCAAGCACCGAGCAAACAGAAAATTCCTGCTTATTCTTATATTAATGGTAAGGGTTTAAAGGTTGGGAT
>X103_Eurasian_Blackcap__coassemble_284_pt1 | contig 14764 bp, 13 predicted proteins | sample X103_Eurasian_Blackcap__metabat2_low_PE_003 | metagenome-assembled genome bin X103_Eurasian_Blackcap | reverse complement strand
TGAGTTCTTATAAGCACGATATTTAGGGGCTTTGTAGTCAATTTTTCCTATTTTGAGGTGTTAGTTTTATTATGACTTCTTTCTTACCTTTTTGAAATTCAAAATTCTCATAGACTTGTGATAAGTCTTTAACTAGAATATTTTCTTGATTAATTTTTTTTAATATTAAACTAAAAGAAGACTTTTCCTTTGGTGCAAATATTTCTTGGATATTTTTGTCAGTAAGGCTAATTTCAATTATTTCTCGAGAATCTTTTTTCTTATTGATGGATAAGTAATATTCAATAAATTCATAGAGTTTTTGAGAATACTTTGATTTTAACTCTTTAATAGTTTCTAATGATATGTGCGTGTAATTCTTTTTTGTCCAAGCACAAAAGGCAATTACAGGATCAAAAATAAAAGAAACTTTTTCTTCTCGTTTTTCAAAACCACTAATAGAACTCAAGAGAGAACAGACATGAAAATTTAATGTTTCAAAGTCATCTTGATTTAATGTGTTTGAAAAAAGTGTGTTATTTTCAATAATACCCTTAGGCACTTTAATTTTCTGAAATTCGACTTCAGCACGCCTAATTCTCCTTAAGGATCTTAATGTTGCTCTGACCCAATTAGGATTTTCAGGAAAAAGATGTTTGAAGTCATCAAAATCCATTGTGAAAGATAAGTGGTTTGTTTCTACAAAAAGCTTTTGCCTAATTTGTTTTTGATATTGTTGCAGAATAAAATTAAAAACAAGAATATCTACATTGTTGAGATCATTTCTGCCTTGCTCCTTGATTGTCATTGAAGCTAAAATAAGAGGGTTGTATTTATATACTTTTCCAAGTTCCATTTTTTTTTCAAAATTTTCCATAATTAATTTTTCAGGACTTCTTTCAGTGATCATTTTAATTCCTTATTATTTCCATTCCTGTATCTTAATAATATCATATTTTTTTATGTTAAAATTTCGGAAAGATCACTCGTTTTTTATATACTAAGGAAATAAATTTGAAAAAAATATTATTGATTTTGCTTTTAAGTATTAATCTTTTTGGAGTTGATACAAGCAAAGGAATGTTAAAATTTTATTCTACCATTGATTGGGATTCATTTTGGGATAGTTTCACTTTTAAATTTATGGGGTGCGATTGTCCTCCATATTTCTTAAAAACTTGGTGTGAATTTTTTTTCTGCGATTTTCTTCCCTCAATAGAAGAAAGCCATATTGAGCCTTTCGCTGCTTTTAGCTCATCACCCAAACCTTTTGATTTTGTTGGAATGGGAGTTCAAGCAAAAGGATTAAAATTATTTGGTGTTGAGAAAGGAGTGACAAGGAATTCTGCATCTTCAGCTCCCGATAATACCAATACACAAAATCAAAAAGAAACAACTTCTTTTAGGCAAATAAATCTTTTTCCATTCCCTATTGGAGGGATAATTTCATTTCTTGATCCAACAAATACAATCTGTTTGGCAAGTGGAAATATCAACACTGTGTATATTTCGGATTTAGATCCATTATATGCAAATGAAAGCTTAAATAATTTATGGACACTAATTAAAACCCCAAGTCGCTTACTTGATTTGTTACTCCCTATCTGGGAAATGAGATGTGTGGTTGATTGTTTATCGAGCACCTTTAATTATCCATTAAATGCTTTTTATACTTGTAACGGTTGTCGTGGTGGTATCGGAAGTCAAGATACAGGTTGGGTTAAAAACAATGATCCGATGGAAAATGCAGAAATGTTAGCCTTTAAATTAATCAACAATTTACACGAAAGAATGGCGTTATATGACATCAGCTCAAATGCTTGTTCAAGCACCCCATATCTTAATATTAAGAAAACCCAATATAAAATTTCTTTAGGTTCCACAAAATTTAATAAGCCTCACTATATGGGTAGAATGAGGTTTATGGATTATGATGGAAAAGAATCAATGAAATCGGGAGATGCTTATTTTTTCTGGTTATGGAAAAAACGCAAATTCTGTGGATTTTTTGAAAGAGTGTGTCAGGACAATTTGCCATTATGAGAAAATATTTTTTATTATCTTTAGTTGTCTTAAGTTTTCTGTATGCAAATGATGAAGCTTTAAAAAGGAAAGAAGCTATTGAGTTTTTTAAAACACAAAAAAGTGTAATTTTTCTTCCAAAAGAATTGAAAGGTGTCTATGATGAAATATTAAGATTAGCAGAAAAGAACAATGGTGTTTTAAAAGATAAAAAAATCACTATTTTTGTCTTGACAAGCTTTTCTTTGATGCAAAAAACAAACTTTAATCAAACATTTGAAAGCCAAGCTGAATTGCTTAGGAGTAGAGGAGGGGATTTTCAAAGTGCTTATGTTTTTCGTGGATTGCCAAGCAAAGAAGATATTTCAGAATTCTTTTTTAAAGTGGCAGGATTAAAAAAAGATCCAAGACAAATTATAAAAATTATTGAAAGTAGAGCAGAAAAATCAGGTATGGATCCAAAAACTTATATGGAAACACAAGCCAAAGAGCTTAATTTAAGTGTTCAGGATTATGCTAAAGGTCTTTATGAAAAAGAAATAGGAATGCCAAAGAATGTTAAAACAATAATTAAAATTATCCCTAGACTTTTTAAAAAGCTTAATGTTAAAGAAGTTCCTGCCTATGTCATAGGTGTTTGTCCAAAATTTGATGAAGACTTTGATTTAGATGATTGTGAATTAGATTCCTATGCATTGGGCGATAGTGGTCTTGAAACTTTTTTGAAATATGCTTCTATGCATAATAACGATTTTAATGATTTATATTACAAAATGATAGGAGGTTTTTAATGAAAAAGATTTTTTCAATTGTTCTGGTTTGTTTAAGTTGGAGCTCATTAATGTTTGCTGGACAATCAATTAGTGAAAAATTTCAAATGATGATGAATCTTTTTAATGCTGTAGGGCAACATAAAGATGATTATGATTTTAACTTTGATTTAGAAGGCAATACTTCTGTTTTAGACAAAACAGGGATCAAAGAAGCAGGTGAGGCTAATGAAAATAATGACATACTAAACAAGCTAAATTCGCAAGAAGTCTTTAATAAAAGCTCTGAAAAATTTAATTCCACGATCAATAAAATGAAAGAGAATGCTCAAGAGCAGAATTAACTTCTGTTTTTATAGATAAAATATTGAATTTCTTTAACATAATTGGCAAGTTCAAGTCGTGTATAAAATTTCAAACTTTTCTTATTTATTTTATGTTTTGAAAAGCTTTTTTTATCTAAAATAAACCAAGAATTGCTATTAAAAATACTTTTTCTATATTCTTTATAAGCAGGAGTTTGAGCTTCTGGTCTAGTTTCATCTTTCCATTTAAAATAAATATAACCACTTGAATGATAAACAGCTATCATCTCTCCACTTTCTAACATGTCTGCAATTAAAAATGGTGGATAGCCAAAATCTATTTTGTGTTGTGAGTTAGGAGTGGTTTTTAATTCTTGACAAATATGAAAAAATATCTTTTTATCATTATTTTCAAAAAGATCAAAGAAAAAATATTCAATTATATTGATAGCGCTTGAATTATCATTAAAATTTAATAAAAACTTTACAAGATTATTATTCCATAAACTAAAAAAATTCAAATTAAGAGATAGTGCTTCTGTAGCAATAAAAAAACGATAATTATTTAAATGCTTTAATACTTCATTGGTAATTTCTATTTTAGCCAGACTATCAAAATGGCTCATTTCAGAACGCGTAATTGGATAATCTGGGATTAATACCTCACTTCTTTTTCCTATCTTAGTCCCATTTCTTATTTCGCGAGTATCATAAGCAGGTATAAATTTTGCATTTTTTCTCTCTAAATGCCTTAAGCTATCTCGTATATCATATAATGGGGTAGTGTCTGGCATTACATACATAAAAACTATTTCCTTTTTATTTTTTTAAGGAATATTATAAGGTATTCTTAATTACAAATCAATTTTCTTTATTTTTGCTTTTTATTTATATTTATGTTGTTTTTCCACAAGGAATTGGTTATGTTTAACTCATTATCTTCTTCCTGCATTGATAATGTTGATTTATTTCTTGCAAATCTTCTTAATGATACTTTAGAAGTTGCTTGAGATCTCGAATTATAGGACATAGTAACTGGAGATTGTATTTGTTGTTGGGTTGGAGCAAGAAAACCTCCATATGATTGTTGTTGATTGTTGAGTTGCATTGTTGTTTGGACTGATCCACCTGAACCATCAGCATTAGCAAAATTCATATATTTTCCCACTTGTTTAAAAGAACCCATGAGACTTACAGCACCTTGAACCATTTGAACTGTAGATGAAATTTGTCCGTAGGCTTCAGGACTCATGCCCAAGTTTCTAGCTATTTGTGCAGTCATAGATCCACCGCTGACATTCATGCCATAACTATAATTTCTGCTTTCATTGTGGCTATAAGAGATCCCACTACTCATACCTCCTACAACTCCACCAGATCCAGCTGTAAAACTAAAGACATCTCCTTTATACATACCATCAAACTGATTGATTGCTGTTGTTTTTGCAAAATCAGCAATATTGTTTGGAGTTTTTTGAGTAATTTTTTCAAATGCTTGTCTTGCGTGTTTTTCGATATTGTCTTTTTCAAATAGTTCTCCAACACTAAAATTACTACGAGCTTTCATAGGTCTATAACCACCCATATCAGAAAGTTTTTCTTTTGCAAAATATGATAGTTCTTCAAATTTATTGTTTTTAATAGCCTTTATATCTGAATCATTAAATCCTAGTTCTTTAGCTAATTCCTCTATATTATCATTAGCAATTAATTCTTTTTGTTTTTTATTAAGTCCCATTTTTGTTAATTCCTCACTATTCATAATTGCATTTTTTCTTGCATTATCTAAATCTCTTTCAAAATTTAATATTGATCCTGATTCTTTGGCTCCAAAATATTCGCCTCTTGCTTTAATTTGTTTATTTGCTTCTTGCGTTAGTGTTCCATCACTATTAAAAATACCTTGTTTTTGTTTGGCATTAAACTGATGTATCCCCTCTGTTGCTTGTTGTGCATTTTGTGCCATTTTTGCATCAGCAACAACTTGCATTGCATCAACAGAATTGATGTTTAAATTAGCACCTGTAATCCTTGCTTCTTGAATTGGGGCAGTTACACCAACTTGAGATTGTTTCTGAAGTTCTTGCACAACTTGATCTTTACCACCAGAAGCGGTATTCATTAATTTATTAATACCAGAACTTGCACCTGTAGCTTGTGATTCTTGGAGCATAGAAAGATTTTTTGAAGTTTCTGAAAAATTATTTTTTCCCATTCCTCCTGAAATGTCGTTATAAAATTCCCTGCTTGTTTCGGCACTTGAGTGCTGAGAAATAAATTGTTTTGATGTATTTGTTTTTGTATCTTCAGCAATACCACTAGCACCACGATTTGCTAAGTCATCTCCCATAGCCTCATTTTGTGCAATATTTGATATACCAGAATGTGTTTTTCCTTTACTCATCACCGTGCCAAATTGTTTCTTTGTTATACCACTTTGGCTTAACGAGTCTTTAAAGCCCTTAGCACTCGAATATTGTTCTATATTCTGCATATCTGCAGAAGTCTTTGAAACTTCATCAAAACTCATTCCAGAGCTTCCACCGCCGTGTAAATTTGATCCATAATTTTCTTTTAACGATTCTCCAGCTTGAATATTTGCAATTGCCCCTGCTTTTGCCAATCTTTGAATATTTCGCATTTCTTCATTTGTAAAGCGACCATCTTCGCCAATCCCTTGTGTTGAATTAGCAGACATTCTCGCGTTGTTTTCAAGTCCTTGTTGAAAATTTCTTCCTTGTGCTGTATTAGATATCAACCCATCAGATCCATATGCACCTGAAGATTGTAATCCTGAAGCAGTATTGATAGCTTGGTCGGCTTGATAATTTCCTAGGGTTCTTGCTTTTGATAATCCGCTTGTTGATCCTATGCGATTTCCGTTTTTATCTAAAATATCTTGTTGCCCCTTCATCATTTCTTCGCCAAATGCTTTTTGTGCTGTAGCTTGACTGACACCACCAAATCTTCCACCACTCATCATTTTATCAAGATCATTTTGGTTTATTATTTGACTACCAACACCCATTGTTTGCCCTGCCTGATATAATCCTGATGCAATATATCCTCTATTGTAATTATCGATATTAGAACCAGCTCCCATCATACTGATAGCTGCCTCATTATTTTTTCTAATACCATCTTGAATAGCTTGACTTGCAAATGCGTGTTCCAAATTCCTATTATAGGCATCCTCCGCCTGTGATTTATCTCTTAAATATTGTTCTATGCCACCTGTTCTTCCTTGCATTATCATACCGCCAATCCCGAGCGAGGCAATACCCCAAATTGTGCCTGTTGTAATTAAAGCTGGAAATCCAAGCATAACGGCAATAGCAAGATTAGAAGCCATCTCTGCATGTTCTGCCATTGTTTGGAAATATTGATAGTTATGAATATAGTCTGTGCCAACTTTCAAAATACCATTTACTCCATCTGCTAGAGTGTAATGAGCAACCATTCCGTGTGCGAAAGCCAATCCTCCTGGTATTAATGCCAAGGACAAAAAACTACCAATATAGGCTGATCCAATTTTAACTGCTCTATTTGGAAGTATGGCACAAGAAAAAAATATGAATGGGAAAGCAAAAACTATAATTCCATTGAGCATTGATAGAATAAAAGGTGTGTTTTCTACCGAAAATATAAAGTGTGATTGATTGATACTATCATGTAATCGCATAAAAGCTTTATTAACATTATAATTGATTGAATCAGCAGTAATTCCCGCATTTAATCCTAGACTCTTTGCATAAACATTTTCAGTATTTAAAATATCAAGTTGTCCTCTTATTTGATATTGCATAAATGAGGATAGATCCCCCATGTTGTTATCTAATACACTTTGTGATCCAGCAAAGACTCCTGTAAATAACCCGTTACTCAATTCCACTTCCGATGCATCTGAAATATTTAATTTTTTTAGCGTGTAATCGCGATAGATTTGCATTGCAGGAGAAACTGATGGGAGTAAATATTGAGTCCAAAAAACATTACAAGTTGTGCCTGAGCTTGAAACTGAAGTTGCTGACAAAAAAGCCCAAGCATCATCGCCATTATCTACCAATTCTGCGAGATTTGAAGGAGAAATATTTTTTAAAGAACCCTTTCCAACAGAAAGAAAATTTGTCCCATCTTGAAACCTTGCTTTAAAGGGAAGAACACAACTTTGCATGTAGGCGTCGTATCGTGAGACGAAAGTCTTTACATCTGCTTCTTGAAGATCTCTGATTGAAATCATCTTCTCTCGATCAATGAGTGATAGGTATTGAAATAATCCTATTTGACTATATCTAATGCCATTGGTAGGTGTTATTGTTGTTTCAACAATTTTCACAAAAGCGTTAGAAATGGAGCTACTTAAACTTGATAGAAATGCGAGAGGATAAGGGATATTGCCGACAGCAGCCATATTCTGGGTATTACTTGCATATGTTTTATAAACACTTCTCCCATCAGCAATAGTTACTGTTGTTTTAAAAGAGGGTGATGAAAAACTTGCAATGAATAAAAAGAATAATGCATATACAATAGATCCATTCAAAAGCGACATTGAGCCTATTGCTTTTCCACTTGAAATCATCGTTTTATAAACCCAAGAAACTGTGAAACAAATACCAATAATTAAAGTTATGCTATTCCAAAGCCTTTCATTATTAAAAATCATTGCAACCGCGTTAAAGGCGGATTGTGTGAATTTAATATCATCAAAAACGACTACAGGAAAACAAGTAATTAAAAAAGTATTGCCTCCACAAATTTGTTCGGGTGTATAGGAAGCAAATCCAAAAGAAAAAGAAAGCAATAAAAATATTAGAACTCGCATGTGTGTTGCCCTAAAAAACAGTGATCTTTTAAGAAAAATTATAACATTTCCCTCTTTAAAAGCCTTTAAAAAAGCCCTTTAAAGAAAAAAAACAAAAACCTCCAAAGGGAGGAAAATCTGTCAAAAGACATTATTGATTTTTTTAATTTGCTGTTCAGTGGCTTTATATGCCGTAATAAAAACACCTGTATTAAAGGTCGTGCGTTCAACAATAAAAATGGTATTTCGAATTAAAATCCTAGTTCTCTTTCCAATTTTTAAATTATTAAACTTTTGGACTAAAAGAAAAATATCAAAAGGATTAATACATTTTCTCTCTACAGATCTTTTTAAGAAATGATCTGAAAAGTAAAAACGCGTCACATCTCCTTTTGTCTTTTGATCGATCACTAGGGTTTCAAAGTCATAAATACATTTCATCTTTTGATACTCCATCTAAAAAATCACCAGTTTTGACAAGCTTTGAAACAAACTCACCATCGCTGTTAATCTCTGTTACAACCTCAAATATGATTTCTCTTAACATTTTTTCACGATACTTTGTAACATCCTGAAAGAATTTTATATTAATTCGATTGGGGATGCAAAAAGAGATACTAGAACCCTTGTAAGATGATTTCTCATAATAAACATTGCGTTTTCTATCATATTTTGCATTACCCATAAAAAGAAGCCCAAATCTTTTAGAGATATCCTTTGCAACATTCCTAAAAAATGAAATATAATAACCTCTAGGAACTTTTTTTGTATTGTCGCTCATTTTTGCCTCCCTTATTCAAAGATGCAAAACCGTTTTGTTTGAGTGTTAAATCCAAACAATTTAGCTACATACGCATCAGTCAGCTCTTTATCAGATAGAACTTCTTTTTTCTCAGTCTTTCCTTTGATCAAAAATCCTGCAATTGAGTTATGAATCAATCCATTCATCATTAAAATAATGGATTGTCCCTCATTCGGACTATCAACACTACTTAAATTAGAAACATTAATTCTTTTACTATTTAGTTTCTCAATCGCATTTTTAAAAGCTCTTTGGTTTTTTTCAAGAACTTTCCCAATTTGCCACTCTGGAATCGATTCCCTGCTTTTAAAAGAAAAATTTCTCGATTTTTTAAGTTTAAAATTCAAACAAATTTTTTCAATACTATTGATTTCAACTGCATTAGAAAAATCCATCTGGCTTAAAAACTCTGTTCCAATCTTGATATTTTTTTCAATGGAAAAAGATGCTCTTTTATTACCATTAACTCTTTTCAAAAGAATAAAAAATTGATTGTATTTTTTATAGTCGCTATTGGTTTCATCGTAAAATACTTTTTCGACTTTAAAACCATATTGACTCAAGGTTGTGCCAATTGTGTGGCTCATCGGGTCTTTGAATAGATTTTTACTAATCACTAAGAGCATATAGCCATTTAGCGATATCGTATTTGCAAAAAATTCAACAAAGCTAATTTCTAGTCTTTGCTGAACATCATCTATATAATGTGTTCCATAAGGAGGATTTAAAAATAAAAAGTCAAAAGTCTTTGAATACAAAATGGTTGAAAAAGCCGATCCTGCAAGAAAATAATCTACATTATGAATAGCTTCCTTTCCTCTTTCAATATCAAGCTCAACACCATAACTCTCTGTTTTTATGGAATTATGAATAGATTTTTTAATAAAACCAATCGCTTCTCCCATACCACAGCAAGGATCCAAGACTTTTAAGGGTCTTTCAATCTCCTCATTAATAATTTCTACCCTATTAAAAATCTTCTTTAGAGTTTCTAAAGATGTAGGATAGAATCCTAGTTTTAAATCTGATTCTAATCGTGCCATTTGTTTATCCTTTTTAGATTTTTTTCCAAAAAAGGACAGCATTACCCCAATAGGGATAATTTAAAGCTATCCCTATTTTGGGGTAAATATAAGATTAATTGATTAAATTAATCCAACTCAAGCTACACAATCAAGATGTTTATAGATCGTTTCAATCGAGTTTCTAATTAATAATAGATCCTGATTAAAACACTCATCTTTTGCAAAGAGAACATTAATTTGACCACTTTCTGACTTATAAAAAAAGATTTTTTCATTATCAATCAAGGTTTCCATTAAGATTTTTTTTAATATATTATCTTGTGGAATCGGAATTGGTAGTTCAGACAACCAATCACCAAAAACTTTTTCCCTTTCTTCATCTTGAAAAAAAATCAATTTATTATTGTCATCATGTTGTTTTTGAAACAAAATAATTGATGAACACATATCAAAAACCCCTACATCAATTTCTTGAGATTTCATTCTTCCTTTCATCGGAATAAATGATCGCATATAGGGAGAAGATTTAATAAATGCTTCAATTTTGCTCTCTTTTCTTCCAGCAGATTCTAATTGAATTTGTCTTGACACTTGCCTGACAATTTGTTTATTGCCAAAAATCTCAACAAATAAAACGCCTTCTGCTACCTTTAAGTAATCAGTCAAAAATACACTATTGCCATTTAAGACCAATGTTCCTAATACTATTTTTTCCATACTTTTTCTCCTTAAAAATCAAAACATAATTGATATTGCTTTTGTCCCTTGATGGGAATAAGCTTTATTTTATATGTTTCTTTTTCTTCTTCAACTTTAACTACTTGAGAGATTTCTTTAGGTTTATCTGTCTTGTTTTGACAAATATTTTCAAAAAGATTCCCCGTCTTTACAACTTTTTTTATGGTATCTCCAAAGTCTTTATCCAATAGAATGTTTTGTGTTTTTTCAAACTCCTTTTCAAAGGGATCTAATTCTCTTGGTTTAAAAACCCATTTGTTACCAATATCATCTGAATCGCCATCATCGTTACCTGCAATGACTGATTCAACAATCGCCTTTTGAATGCTCGATCCTTTATCAGTCATACTTGCTAATTCATTTGATGTGACAATTAATCTGCCTCTAATATTATTGGCTTCTCGAATTTTGTTTGACATTAACTTAATTGCACTAAATTGTGCTGAACCTCCATAAGCTAAAAAGAATACTCTGCATTCATTTTTTTGCCCTAATCTCCAACTTCTTCGACTTGCTTGTTCCAAAGTAGAAGTTACAAAACCAGTTTGATAAAAAATAATTGTTGGATATTCCAACAGATCTAACCCTGTTTTCACAAGCTCGGCATTGGTAATTAAAACATCACATGGATTATTTTTAATCCATTGTTGTCTCTTACTCACATCGATTTTGCTATCCAAGATATTTATCTTTAAATCAAGTTCGTGTTTTTGTAGCAATTCTTCGCTTAAAATTCTTTTTAATTTCTCCAATGTGCCGTTGACAAAAGTTACATAGACAAGGATTTTTCTTCCAAGTTTTTGTTCTTTTAAAACGAGATCAATCAGCTTCCTATCTTTCCTAGTAACAAAATTATCACCAACTTGAGGCTGGTAAGAAATTTGATGCCCAGAATCGGGTGTAAAGGATACAGGCTTTGATGGATTATCAAGAATTGATATGCTATGACTGCAGAAGGCACCTAAAGCTTTTGGATTTCTATTGATTTGAATTTCATTGAGCAATTCATAAACATAACTCTGATAAGATGGTTGAACCTCACTATCAGGTGAAACAAGAATAACCTCTTCCCTATAATCGGGTAGTGGCACATTCATTTCATCAAGTCTTAAAAATAAAATATGCTTTAAAAGAATCCTAATAATTTTAGGGTTAATAACAGCATATTCGCTCAAATTTTCAATTGAAGTTTTTTTTGTATTAACGCCATTTTTATATTTTTCAGCATCTTCAGCAGTTCTAAATGTCTTTTTAAAACCACCAAAATTCTCAATAAAGGTTTTTTGACCTTTATGAAAGTCTAGCTCAAGTTCATTTTTCATTAAACTTGGGAATAATCTATAAAGAATCAAATAAAGACTAGAAGCATATCCATTAAGAATAGTTCCTGTAAGTCCGATTGTATGCTTAGAATGAGTAGCAATCCTTGCAAAAGCTTGTCCTTGCCCCGTGTCTCCTTTTAGTTCGTGAATCTCGTCAGCGACAAGAAACTCAAAGAAACCTTTAGGCAATTGCTTAACAGCCAATGCAATGCTCATCTTTCTAGCTTTAGCAGACTTATTGTTTTGTCCTCTAAATTTCAATCCATTTGATGGTATGAAAAGTTGATTGTTCGAGATAAATCCCTTTTTACGCATTTTATCTTTTAGCATAATGAGTTCATTGCTTAGAATTGCGTTTGTTTGAATCTGGCATTTTTTACATGTTAAATAACTTGCTCTTATTTCATCAATAGGACTAAATTTTTTTCCTAAAGTTTTTTTGCGAACAAGTTTATGAAATTCTTTCTGCATAACAGATGATCGCTCTTGGTAGTCGTATTTTGTGCCACAAAAATCACAAATTGCAGAAATAGGTTCTTTTAACTCATCAAAAATAGTTCTTTTTAAAATAGATGCTTGAGATTCCGTTAGGCTATAATTTAGCTTCGCAGTTTCTTTTGAAAATATAAAGAATCTAACCTTATTGTGGTTATGTATTCCTTTATACTTGAGAATATCTTCACCTTTTTTAACTTGAATAATTTCAATGTTGTTAAAAATTCCCTTAAAAAGAAGATTGATTTCTTCTTCCCATTTCGTTGTTAAGTGGCTTGGACACATAATAGCAATATTCCCCACTTTTCTTTTTGTATAAAGATAAGTAAGAACACTACATAAAGCCATTAAAGTTTTTCCACTTCCCATTTCAGCACTGATAATAAGGTTTTTCTCCTTATTAAAATACTCAACAGCAGAAGCAATGAGTCTAGCCTGTCTGGGAAATGGTGTTCTGTTAAAAGATTTTAAAATTTTCATTATCTGGTGGTATTTTTTAGGATTATCTAATCCGTCAAAATTTGTCTTTAAGGTCTTAGTTAATTCATTTCGGATTGTTTCTTTATTTTCTTCAACAAATTTTGTTAAAGAGATTTTTTGAATATTATCCTCTAATAAATTAAGATCACTAAGTTTTATTTTGATTGTATCAATGTTGTTCATGTTTTCTCCTAAAATTGAAATTTTAGGGAATAAAGAAGCACCTCCCATAGGGAAGTATCAATCTTTGTTCCCTATGGAATAAATGATTAAGTTTGCTTAATTAACTTTAAGACTCACAAAAGAAGAAAAATTCTCTTTTAGCTTCTTTGTCAATTCACAACTAACTTTGTCGATATTTGCTGTCGTTTCTAAACAAAAATATGCAATACACAAAATTTCTAACTTATTAGAATTGTCAATCGGCGTTGCTGTAATTTTAAGTTCTTTAAAGCTTTTAAGCTTTTCCAAACGACTCTTAAACCCAATTTCTACTTTTTCAAGCTTGTCTTGAGTTGTTTTTAGAATGAATTCAGCACAAATGTTATAAACATTTTTTGTGTTGTTTTGTATGGTTTGTTGCACCTCATTGGTTTCAGAATAGCTTTCTAAGCGTTGATAAAAAGATTTGATATGCTCTAAACTTTTAACAATGCTTTCTTCAAAAAGGAGAATTTCATTTTTGAATCCAGTATTCTTAAAATCATTAAGATTTCTAATTAAATCTTGAAGTGAAACAACGCTATTATTGAGTGATGTTTTTAAAATTTCTTTTTCCATTTTTTTCCTTTTTTATTGTAAAATCAAAAAAGGATAAGCAATAAAGCCCAAATTTGGGATAGAGCTTTATTCTTATCCCAACTCGGGCTATAGCTAGGCGATTTTGGCTATATAAAAATCTTTATATGGCTTAAAGCCTAGCTCATTTAACAATGATAACTTTTTCTTATCAGGCTGAATAACCTTAACCCAACTAGCTGAATCCTTAACTACAAAATCATAATGAATTTCGTTTTGTTCAAGACTCTGAATTGTCGGATAGACATTAACAGTTGAAGGCAAGAAATTGCTTAATGAGGCTACCCACTCTCGAGTTGATTGAGAATATCTAAAACCAAAATTCTTGATTGTAGTATGATTATTTTGTTGAACATTCTTTAACACAACTTGGTCGTGTCTAATTTCAACATATACTCCAATTTGATTTAAAAATTTTGTTACATCAATAAAATTTAAATCTTTTTGAATTACTGGTTGATTGTTATTTTCAAAATCCTCTTGAGTAGATGATTCTGTGTCGATGATGATTTGGTTGCCCACAACTTCACCTACACCAACTTCTTCTGGAATCAGTAACCCTGAAAAACCTGAAAAGGCTTTTCTTAAACACTGAACCTCCGCAACTTTCTTTAACATCGTAATCGGTTTTGTTTTCCAAAAACTGGTCAATTCACCTTTTTTTGTTTTTTGTGCATACTCGAAAAAATTAACTTCCGTTTCAACAATTAACCCATCTTTGCGTTCAATAGCACAAACAGCAGTAAAATCTTTTGTTAAATCATATTTTCCATCTTTTAATTGAGGTTCATTCTTGCAGAATGTAGTCAATTTTTTTAATCCACCTGTTCGGTTGATAATTGCAAAAAGCCCATCTCTTCCAATTAGTGGAGTTACTTTTTCTTCTTTTCCATCTGGATATAAATCAGAATAAGTTGTTCTTTTGATAAAGAAAATTTGATTTAAAATGGGATTAAGTCCAAAGTGATTGGCAATTTTAAAACAAAATATCATATCATTCAGACTTGTATTGACAGGAAAATAATTCTTCTTAATATATTCAATATCTTCTGGACTAACACCATTGATAAAAAACTCTTTAGTGTTATTGTTTACTAGGTTTACTAGGTTGCTACCTGTATGATTCATTAAATTGTTGCTCATCTTTCATCCTTTTAATTTGAAACATTAAAGAGATCGTATCTACCCCCTGTTGGGATAAATAAAAATCGATCCCAACCGCGA
>X103_Eurasian_Blackcap__coassemble_270_pt1 | contig 16286 bp, 25 predicted proteins | sample X103_Eurasian_Blackcap__metabat2_low_PE_003 | metagenome-assembled genome bin X103_Eurasian_Blackcap | reverse complement strand
GAGCATTGCTCTTGCGTGAAGTATTTTGCAAAACGCTTATTTAGGTGGTATTCTTGGTGGTTTGCATTTAAAATCAAACAAAATGATAGTAAAATCAAAAGCTTTTTCATCAAATCTCCCCCTTATGACCCCTCTTTATTTCTTATCAAGCCTCAAAATTCCAAAGAACAAGAAAATATAATCATTATTTAACAATACACAAATGATTGAGGTGCAATAAATTTGGAATCAGGACATTTTGGTTCATCATAGCGCGTATATTCTTTTATTTTGATTGCATACCCAATTTTTTTTCCTTGAAAATATTGCATAAAAAATTCTTTCGTTACTCCACTATCTTGATGAGTCTTTTCCCAAAGATTTTGTGGAGTATCTTTAAGAATTTCATCAATGAGGAATTCACCGATAATTTTACCTACAGGCTTCGTAGCATAAACTCGTATCTTTTTGACATTTTTTTTGAATATATTTTTTCTATACTCAAATTTCTTTTTTCCACTAAAAATTGCCTCGGCAAATTCAGGCTTAATTGATAATAATGCTATCATTTTAATTCGTCCATAAATATTGATAGATTATCCTCATTTAAAAAAGTATGTATATTAAGTTCTTTTCTCTCTCCTGCTGTATCAGTAAAACCAAGCTCAAAGGTGATATGATTCTGTTTCCCAATCTCGGTCTCATCATTAATATGAATACCATCATCCTTAACTTCTACTTTAAAATCACTAAATCTTTCTCTTATTCTTTTAGCAAATTTTTCCAATTTATCTAATTCTATTTTTTCCATAATTTTTCTCCTTATTTCAGCTCTGCATTAATTTGATCTGCTTCATTTCTTACTATAACTCTTAACCTAGCCATAAAAACTCCTTTGTAATTTAATTCATAATTTTGTTTATCTGTTATTTCATTTATACCTCCTCTCTCATTGCCTTACAAGCACTCATAATATCCTTATGACTAAGAATAAAGTCATAACCATACTTTTTAATCTTTTCTTGTATCGTATTTACTGCAAGCTCTTTATGATTCCTAAAGTTAAAAGCTATTCCATATAAGCATTTATAATAACTATAAAGTCCTACTCTTAACACTAAATAAGGGTTATAACCTTTATCATTTGCAATTTTAAAAACCCTATCTCTTAATGGCTTCATTTTTTACTCCTTTGTTTTTTATATAAGCATTATATAGGCTATTTTATGGAGTTTCAAATGGGTAATAAATATTATTTAATATTAAATAATATTATTTAATTCTCATTATTGCATCTCTTTCAAGCTTTCAATTTTTTCTTTTCAACTAATGATATTTGCATAGTAGAAAATAGTTCTCTTTGCTCTTTAAAGCTATCTTCATTTAATATGGATAAAAAGGGGTAATGAGGTTCTTTTGTATCTTCTATGATTTCAGCCCTCATAATACCCGAAATAATATACGACAATAATAGTTTTTCAAATTTCTTTTTTGATATTGTTTTAATTGTTTCAAATATTATATTTTTGCCAAATACATTTTTAATATGCTTAGCCTTAAAATTGATGGAGTTACTCAATATAGATAGATCATCTAACGCCACTAATACCCCAAAATCTGTAATATCATCTCTAAGGGCTGGATACCTTTTACAGATATGGATTTGATTGATAGGTGTTTGCTCATATACTCTATTCATTAATCCTGTTAATCTAATATCAAATTTTGTTGTTCTCAGAATCATTTTACACTCCTTATTACTTAAATAAGAGCATTATATAAACTATTTGATGTGGTTTCCAACGAGCAGATAAGCAAAGCTTTTTTCTTTTAAGCGATGCTTTAATAATGGCATAAAGATACGATGCACCAAAAAGGTTTTAAAATCTCATCGTATTCTTTTGAATCTATTAAAAAGAAAAGCGTTGATGCCATAATAAGAAATCCAATTATTGCTGGGGTAGTTAAATATTTTAACAAGGCATTAAATGAAAGATTGCTTTGGTATTCTTTAAGGAAAAAACTGAAATAGGGAGAGAGAAAACAAAAACAGGATATACAAACTCTTAAAGTTTTATCTAGAAAAATACAAAAACTATTTTTTAAATTTTTTCTTGCATATCCGAAAAATAATAAAACGCCACACAATCCACTAATGATAAGAGAAAATGCATTACAAAAATAAATACTAAGTTCATTTTTTAATAAAAGCATAAGCTAGAGGTTGAAGATATTCCCTTAGCCTACGCTTATGAGATAGGCTAAGGTTTTTATCTTAATACGCTTGACTTGTTAAAACAATAACAAGTATAATCACGATTAAGATATGGTGCAATATCTTCATGTAATTACCTCCTTTCAATGAAAGTAGGTAACCCTAAGGAGGGTGCCACCTCTTTAGGGCAACCTCTGATACAATTATACTTCAAAATCTTTTCTGATTAAAATAGCTGATGTCTATGCTTATTTTTATTTATTGTGTTGAGTCAATCTAAGAAATATGTTTTAAAAATGTTAGAGCTTGGAGTATGATTTAATACTCCCAATCACGATAACGAAAAGATAAAAGAATTAAATTTGTGTAAAAAATATAGTTTTTATAAACATAGGCTTTCCAGCCCTTGTCTTTAGTCAATTTATTATTCTTTAATGAATAATCAAAGCGTTCTTTTTGACAAAACAAAGAGATTAGTGCTAAAGCATGTTTTGCTTCATCAAGACTGCTTGGATTGTATCCATAGATGACAAAGGAGCAAAAATTTTTAAAGGCTTTTTGATAATCCTCTGACTCATTGGTTAAAAAGTCTTTAAAAATCAAGCCAGATACTTCTGTTAAAATTGTTTTATAGTGCTTTCGTCTTTTTCCAACATAACGATAAACAAAAGGATTTTCTTTTGATTCTAAAATCTTTTGATAGTGTTCAAAAATGTTTTCCATTTTTAACCTCCTAAATCTTTTATAATATGATTATATATCGTATTTTAGGGGTTTTCAAATGTGTGTAAAATATTAAATAATATTTATTAATATTATTTAATATTAATATTTTTTATCTTTTCAACATAAATTTCTAATGCTTTGTTTTTAGATAAAAAAAGATAAAGTCTGTTTTGTTTTCCTGCAATCACAAGTTCTTCTCCCATAGCATTTAAAAATAATCTTTCCGTCTTATCAAAATCCCCACAAGACATTTGAGTAGAAGCAATCTTGCTAAGTTCAATCACAAGAGGGCGAGTAGAGGCATTGATTTTAAATGCTCCAAAGAAGTTGTTACAACCGATATTTCCATAATATCGTCCATCTTTAAAATGCAATTCACCTTTAATGTTTAAATCTTGATTGTTCAACACAACTTTTTTAATCATTAAATCATCATTTAATTGTCCATTTAAAATGCTATCACAACACAAACAAGGCTCTTTTGCAACACAAACAAGGCTTAAAAAGATAAAAATGGTTAGCTTTTTCATTTGGTTACTCCTTTTAACACAAAATACTCTCTACTTGCTTCACAATATCCTCTGCCCCTTGCTCGTGCAATTTTAATAAACCATATAGGTCGTCGTCACAAGCAATCGCGTTAAAAATATCAGGGCTAAACATTAAAACAAAATTAAAACTCATATCGAGTCCATAGTGTTCATAGAGCCTCCTGCTGTATGTGTATTCCTTTGAAATTACGCTTATTCCATAACGCCCCCAGCATTGCCTCAGTTCAATATTGTTTAATCTCTTCTCAATTTTTTTCATCTGCTCATCGCTTAGAAAAATGAAAATTGAAGCGTTTCTCTCTCGTGTATCCTCATTTTCACTCACCCAAACATAATAATTTATTTTTCCTTTAACTCCCCTGTAAGAGCATACTTTCATCTATTACTCCTTTCACTTTATCACAATAGGCATCACCACATACCCAGCAATCATTGAATTGCGATAAATTGTTTTCACTCTCTACATAACCTCCAGTATCCCCCTTTTTAACCCCGCTAAAATTTTGTAAGGCTCTTATCCTGAATAATTTTTTATCTTCATGTATAATAAAATCATTCTTTAATAGCACATATTACATTTGAATCTCCTTTTCTGACTTATCACTTGCATTCACTGATCAAGTATGATTTCTATCAAATCCAATGATAGTTATGTAAGTATTATAGGCTATTTTAGAAACTTTCAAATAAGATAAAACTTGGTTTTAGGGAGTTTTTAAGAGTTATTTTTTTTACAATACAATTAAAACGATGATTACTTTTGTTTTAGGAGATATGATGAATTCCACCATAAAGTGTTATTTTTGTTGTAGTCTAATTAATAAGACTAATCAAGAACACATTATCCCCAATGCATTTGGAGGGAAGCTCAAGACAACTAAAGCTCTCTGCGAAGGTTGCAATAAAAAACTCGGACAACAAATTGACAGTAAGCTTGCAGAAATGTTTAAATTTTTAGATGTACTAATAAATCCAAAAAAAGAGCGTCAAAAACAAAAACCAATTAAGGTTAAAGCATATATTGAAGATACTAAAATTAGTTTATCAAACAAAAACAATAATATTGATATAACAACATCTCACCATCCTAAAATTACCAAAGAAGAAGATGGGACTACAAAAATTCAGCAGTCAGCATACTTCACAAATGAAAAAAAACAGAAGAATTTTTATAAAGAACACCTTGAAGCAATTAATAAGATTTCAAAAACGCAATACTCGCTTGAAGAAATAAAAAATCATTCAACAGTTAATCATATTAAACCTCTCATAATAATAAAACCCCTATTTGAATTAAAAACTTTTGTTTTGGGATATTTAAAAATCTTGCTTAGCTTTTGTGCTGAAAAGGAAAAACTCAATAATGTTTCTGAAGATGAGATATTAAAACCATTCCGAGAAACCAACTCAAAACACCTTGAACAATATGCTTCATTTTGTGATTTAAATAATCTACACAATGAAAGATTATGTCATAGAATCTACATTATAGGAGATTCTCGAAGTCAAAAATTTTTTGGATTTGTTGCATTATATGATTCTTGTCCAATGATTTTTATGCTTAATTCAATATATCAAGGAGAGGATTTTTTTGAAGGTTATTGTTATGATATTCTCAATCGCCAAAAAATTAATGAAGAAAAATCTTTTTTGAGAGAAAATTTAACACTAAAATTATTTCAAACATGCGAATTATACGACCAAATGGAAAAATGTTGCAGCTCATCATTAGGATATCCTTTAGGTTTTTTTCAACAAATCACAGCATTAAACAATGGAGACCTAGCCAAAGAATAGCCAAGTCTATATTCTTGTTTCTATTTTCTTAAAATTTCCCCCTCATAACCCCACCAATCAATATGTTTTAATTCTTTGATATCTGCTTCAAGCTCTTCTCCATCGATCTCGAGCGATGTAATCCAAAACATCAAATTGTCCCTTCCCCTTAAAACTGCATTTCTCAAAAACTCAAGATAAATCTCTTCATCTTTTTGACTCTTGCCCTCATAAATAAAAGTATAATGGTCGCCACTTGGTTGGCGGCAATCAAGAATTAAACAATTTTCATTTTGCTTTTCTAAAAACTCAATAATATCTTCATACCCCCCCCCCTGATCTTCATTTAATTCTTTAATGTTAGAAATATATTGCTCTAAATCTACAATCCAACTCCATTCAAAATTGCAAACCCACTCAAAAATATCTTTATAGCTAAATAATACTGCACTTTTTTCTCTGCCATTTGCAATTGTATGTTTTACTTCCATATAAAACTCCTAAATTTTTATAAGATATTATAACTTCTGATACCTATTATTTCAAATCAGCAAACATCATTCTTTACTGCATTTTTAAAGTTTTCTTCGTAATTTGACAAGAGCTTGATAAATGTTTTAACTTTGCCATCTTTAGTATAACCAACCATTGAGATGATGCCTAAATCTCTTAATTTTGACAAAAGAATATTAGTGCCATTTCGTTTGCATTTTATTCTAATAAAATTTTCTAATTCTCCTTTTAAACAATCTCCCTTGCCATCAATGGCATTATTTTCCTCTAAAAAGTCAATCACCATTCTAAAAATTTTCTCACGCTCTTTCCTAAAACGCTTATAATTATTAGTCATTTTTTAAATTCTCCTCAATAAAAATAACAAATATTATTAAAATTTGTCAGAAAAACTATTGACAATTAATGTAAAAATGGTCACAATAACGATGTATTAAAAAAAGGAAATAGGACTGAATAAACATGACAAAGGCATTTCTTGAGGATACAGAGGTTCAAAAGAAATATGGCAAAACGATTGCCCATCTTTTTAGCAAAGAAAACATAGAAAAGACCAGAAAAGTGGATAAGGAATTAAAAGAAAAGTATGGGAGCTTAAGAAAAAATCAAAAGATTACACCTGAAAATTTATCAGAATACATTAATAATATAAAATAGTTTTTGATGGATCAGTGTGATAAGACGATAATTAATCCTATAGAGGATCTCAGTATAATAAGTCTGTCAAATATCTTGTCTATAGAAGACGAAAAAAAAAGAAACAGGATTCTGCGATCCTTTGAGCCACATGAAAAAGCAGATGATGATTTGAAAGATTTTTGGGAAAATAAAGCGGTTGATTACCAAATGGAAGGCATCTCTTCAACCCATCTCTGTTTAAATACCAAAATGGAAGTAATGGGATTCTTTTCTTTAGCCATAAAATCAGTTGATATTAAAAGTTTTTCCAAAGAACATAAGGAAAAAATATATCCTAGCTTAAAAGATAAGAAACCAAGATTTATGGCTTATTATCTTTTAGGACAGCTTTGTAAGAGCAAAAAATTGATTAGTAGTAATAGCTATTCTATTGGGCGATATCTAGTTGATAGTGCCTTAGAAAAAATGAAAGAAGCTAAAAAAATTATAGGGGGTAGCATAGCAATGGTTGATGCAATTAATAATGAAAGTATTATCAAAATGTATGAGGATATGGCTTTTTTAAAACTTAATGAGAATAAATCAACCAAAAAAACCGTTAAAATGATAAAATACCTCCTAGATGACTGATGTTCTTACCTCTACAAAACCCTATCCAAAACTAACACTTTAACTTCATCACTTGCTCTTGTATAAAATTTTGATGTAGTTGTGATGTTGTTATGTCCTAAAAGCTCTTGAATGATTTTTAAATCTACACCTTGACTAACTAGATAATCTCCAAAGCTATGTCTAAAAATATGGCAACCACTCTTTTTATGATCAATTTTACATTTTGCTAAAAAGCAATTGACTCTATTATAAAAAGCAAGATACTGCACAGGATAAATAAAACCATCATCATCAATGACTTTTAAAAACTTATCTGCGATTTTCTTTGATAAAAATGTCCTCCTGATCTTACCACCCTTACCTTTGACTTCAATAGAATAAAACTTCTCATCATAAGAATCAAAGTCATCTAGTTTAATATTTAAGACTTCAAATGCCCTTAATCCCGTATAAAACAAAATATTGATTGCAAACATACTTCTGATCTTAGATTCGCTCTTACTCTTTAAAACCTTTTGGGTTTCTTGCTCTAAAATAGCTTCTATTCTCTGCCTTTCTGCAAGAGAAAATCTATCAATCTCTGTATTTTCCTTGATTTTTACAGCCTTCTTAAATACACTAGAAAAATCAAGTAACTCTTGATTATTATCACTGATATAGTTAAAAAAGCTTTTTAAAGCTGTAATATAGGACTTTAATGTCCAATGAGAAACCACTTCTTGCTTCTTTGCACTTCTCTTAGAATTAACCACCACTCTTTTGCTTCTTTCTTTTAAAATTCTATCTTTTGTATATTTCAAAAAAGAATTGATATGCTTATAATCAAAATCTTCAACTCTAATTCTTTCATTTTGTGGCAAGGATAGAAAATCAACAAAAAAATCAATCTTCCTTGAAAATTTTTTAATTGTTGCTTCTTTGCAATCTTTAATATCTAAGTGATCCAAAAACATTTCTTTCCAGTCTAAGACAAAATCATAAAGAGTTGGATTTGAAATTTTTCTTCTCAATTTTTACTCCTTATTCGATTTTTATGCCAAAATATATAGGAACTAAATAAGTTCCTATATATTTTCAGAGATACAAACACTAAGGCTCATTAAAAAAACGCGCTTATTTTTTGCCATAATTATAATCAACTTGTACCCTGAATTAATTTTTCTCCTAAATCATACAGCCTTTCTTCTCTTAATGCTTGGGTCAAAACCACCTCAATCTCTTTCCTTGTTTTATTCAAACAATCAGTCCCCCATAGCTCTATTTTAAAATCATCAATTAAAATGCTATTTTTACTGCAATTATCTCCAAATCTTAAGTCCACAACGATTGTGTTTGATTCAAAATAAACAAAAAGATCAATCAAACGATTAATTGCTCTTATCTTATATTTTCCATTTAATTGACTTAAATCTAGTCCAATCAATTCTTTTAATAATCTTTCTTTAATTTTATATCTTAAATCTTCAAAAACATCAAAATTCACTTTATCTGTTCTAAGATTTAAAATATTTTTACCTTTTAATGCAAGATCTGGATTTTTACTTACTGCAACAATCTTAGCCTCATTTTTAATGTCTTCACATTCTTTAAAAACTTGCTTTAAAGAATTGTAGGCATATTCTGTATATTGACTGTGCGTTGCCCTTTCAAAATAAGAGTTATAACCATCTACACGATAGTATGGTGATAGATTCTCACCCTCGTAAAAAGTAAGAATATGATACAATCTTGCACCACCTTTATGCTCCACATGGATAAGAACCTGTGTTTCTTTTTCAAAAATGATTTCTGATAAAGAAAGAATTTTATTTCCACCATTACTTCTAATCCGATCAGCCAAATCTTTAACATATTCCTTAAAAAAATCTGTAATCTCAATCATTTTTGAATCCTATTTTAATAAATTCCATTTTTTCTCTTCCTAAAATATAGGCATGTTCTAAAAACTCTTGCTTTGTCATTATTAACCTCTATTATTTTTATATAAGAGTATTATACGCCCTATTTTATGGGTTTTCAAATGATAAAAAAATATTGTTTAATATTATTTAATATTTAAAAATATTAATTAATACCAAAAAATATTATTCTTTAGAAGCAAGTCTTATTTAAATAAGACTTTTTTTATTCTGTTGAGAAAAACAACTTTTATAGGTAAGCTTTCATAATGAGCTGTGTTTTGAATTTCTTGATATTGGCTCTCGTTTAAATAAACACAAACCCCGATAAAATCATTTTCTTTTTTCTTGCTTTCAATCCAATCTTTTTTTGGATTTTTTTTAATCTTTATTCGCCCAAAACAACACTCCATTAAAAAATGAGTTATTCCATATCCCCTGTCTTTAGCCAGTCCTTTAATAATTTCATAAGTTATTTTATGAATATAAAAAGTAATTTGTTTCTTTTTAATCCTAACTTTATCCTTATCCTTATTTGAATCTTTTTTAAACCCTCTTGCTGATTCTATTTTTCCACCATAAATATATTCATCAACGGCATTATTTTGATTTTCCGAATCTTTTTTTTCTATTTTAGTTGCCATAATTATTCTCCTAAAATTTCAAAGATTTCTTTTACAAGTCCATCAATCTCACCTTTAGCCTTATTATTGTCATACTCAATAACACTTTTACCCTCCGAGGACGACTCGCGATAAATTTCCCTTTCATATATAATGCTGTCTGCCAAAAATAAATCATCAGCTTCAATGCTTAAAATAAAATCTTTTAACTGAGAGATCTTCTTTTTCAAAAATGGATTTGGACTTACCCTACAAATCACAACAAGCCCTTTAAGTTTCGGGTTATATATTTTTGCATCTTTAAATGATTTGATCGTTTCCTCAAAAGCCTTTAAATCATACAGGCTTAACAAAATAGGAAAAATAACCAAATCAGAAACAATATTGGCAATCCTGGGCTCAACACTATCCATTCCACCAGTATCAATAGTAACGATAGAATATTTTTTAGAAAGCCTCACCGCTTCATTTCTTAATCCATTGCCCGTAATTTTAACGCTTGAAAAAAGAGGGGGGTATTCTTTTTCACAACGCCTTTCAACAAAAGCAGAAACTGATTCTTGGGGATCAGAATCAATAAGCAAAGTTTCTTTTTTTTGCCCAAAAGCACTTGATAGATTAATTGCCAAAGTTGTTTTTCCTGCACCGCCCTTATTATTAATAACTGAAACTATCATTCTTTGATCCTTTGTGTTTTATCAAATCCATAAAACATATTCTTATCCATTAAAAAATTATACCTAAATTTATTAATGTTTTTTATAGTTTTATTATACCCATAATTACGATATTTTAAAAGTTATTTAATATATAAAAATATTGATTAATATTATTTAATATATAAAAATATTGATTAATATTATTAAAAACTCGATTGATAAGACCAAACAAAAATATCTAAGCCCTGCATTTCCAAAGATTTTAGAACAGCTTTCTCAAGATGAAGCAAAGATATTAGTTTTGCTAAAACAGAATAAATAAATTGATTTTGATTATTATTCAATTCCAGAAATAAAAGCTCCTCCATTGAAAGTGCCATATAATTCATTTAGAATGGAACTAGATAAAATCCATCTCAACAAAAACAATAGTATTGACCAAGAACCATTTTTAACATTCCAAACACACTTAATATTTTTAGGACTCGTTCAACAAAATTATAGAAAACAAGGAATAGTTTATTGTTGCAATAAAAAAGAAGCGATTTATCATAAAAGGATAGGAGAAAATATTATTGGAGATAATTATTTAGTCTTGTGTGAAGATTGTCTCAATAAGGGAAAAAGAATATGAAAAACTTATTCCCAACAATAAAATAATTGTTCGATAAAAAATACAAGAAAATAATCAACTCCAACCTTTAGCCCTGGAAAATAAAGAACCCATTAAGCTAAAGATTAATACAAAACCAAAAAAAGTATTTGACGCTAAATTTGGAAAAGATATCAAAAAAGATGATTTGTTATAAAATCAATTATTTTCCTTAATATTGTCATTTACTTGTTTGATTATTACTTGTTTGATTATTACTTGTTTGATTATTACTTGTTTGTTGCATATTAATTCCATTTGAATTAACATCAACTTTTATTTGATTTTGTATTTTACTATCATAAAAAGAACGAGGTATTCCAGGAGCCGTAAAAGATTCCAAACATAACGATAATTTTTCACTTTTATTTTTATCCATATTATAATCCTTTGAAAATAAAATTCCTGTCACAATAATAACAAAAATAGCCATAATAATACAAATAAGAATTGTACATAAAAATCTTAATTTTGTTGCCATCTTGCTATACTTATCTTCTTTCATTTTCTTATTTTCTTTCATTTCCCCTATATTTAAATAATATTTTTCAGCTTTTTTAATAGCAATATTTATACCTTTATTTGCGCAATGAATTGAAGCAAGAACAGAACCTATCACAAGTGCATTAAAAAAAATTAAACCAAAAAATAAATATTTTAAACAAGCAGTAGATGATATTAAAGGCATAATTTTATCCACAGAAGTCATAATAATACCAAATAAAGCTGCAGAAATTGTCAAAACAATTTTATTTTGTAATTCAATATTTTTAATTTTAAGCTCATCACATTTATCAAAATATTTAATATATTCGTTATATCTAAATAACATTGTTTCTTTATCGATTGTATCAGCCATAATTAAAAACCTTACTTGGAAAATTAATGAATTTTATCATTTTTAAGTTTCAACTAAACTTAAATAAAATATTTTCACTTATTAAAGTATGATTTTATAAGCTTTCAAGGCAATTAAACTTTAATTTGAAAAATAGATTTTTTGTGCTAAAATAGAATATGTGGTTTTATGTTCAAAAACCCTTGTCTTAGAATCCTCTAAGACAAAGCATCAACTTCAATGATATCCAAATCCTCTCCACAACACTCACATTTTTCACCCTCCATATTGCACGCTATGTTTAACTCTTCATACAACTCGCTCTCATACCCACAATCACATACTGCTTTATACATTCTCTCTCCTTAAAATATTTTAATCAAGTAGTATCCTAAATACTTTACGAAATCAGAATTTTGATATTCCTTTAATTTTTCTACAAAGTCTATAAGCTCTTTTTTTAAATTCTCTGCATCTTCTTTGCTCTTACCCAAACAATCCCAATCAAGTTCTTTTTCAATCCTGTCTTGGCTTAGTTTATTAATATCTTTCATAACGATCTCAATGCTATCGTATTCTTGATTTTCATCATTGCTGTTTGATAAAATACCAACATTGTGTCCAACGCCCAATTGTCCTAATATCTCTAATAGAATATCAATCCTGTTATTAAAAAATGCTCCATCATACTTAACTTGATAATCACCTAATAACATTTGCTCGTATTCCCATAAGAACTCCTTAATTTTTTTTTATATAAGCATTATATATCGCATTTTACGGGGTTTCAAATGGTTAAAAATACTAATTGATACGATGAAGCTTATTTTAAATGCATATTTGTTTATATACTTTAAAAGAAAACATTCTTCTTTTAAAGTAAATCAAGGATTTAATTTCATTTTGCTTATTTTTACTCTCTAACTGCTTATCATAAAATCATTTTATCTTTATGATTTTCCTCATTCTTCTAGCAAGTTTTTGCACAAATTTTCTATTTTCATTTTGGTTATTTTTATGTTCCAAAACATTATATATTTTAGTCATATAATCAACATATGCTCTACAAACTTTATTATAATCATCAACAAATTCTTTAAAAAGCTCCTCATCATCTATATCTAAATATTTTTTAAACATATTTGCTAAAAAAGCACCCATTCTGCAAGAATCTATTATAGGTTCTGGTGTTTGTGTTTTCATTTTAACTCCATTAATTTTTTATATAAGAGTATTATACGCCCTATTTTATGAGTTTTCAAATGGGTAAAAAATATTATTTAATATTAAATAATATTAAAGTTATAAAGAAAAAGTTGTTTTCTCTTTTTAAGAACAAAAACTATTTCTCAATTTTTTTGCTTTGATGTTTCAAACAATATAATTTAAAAATAAGCAAATAATCCAAAGTTATTATGGATTTGCTTTAAAAGAAAAGATATTGTATCGCATTGCCAAGCATTACCTAATACTTTATATCTTTGATTGTTAGATACCCCCTCTGTATAATTATCTGGCAATCCTTGTAACCTTTCACACTCTATAGGAGTTAGTTTTCTAAAAATATAATCCCCATCAGGTAAATTGATTTTATAAATTCCTGTTTGTCCTCCACCTTTACTGCCATTTGAAGTTAATGTTACTGATTTGCCTTGAATGCTATAAATCCTTTGCCCTTGTCCTCCTTTATTAATATCAGCAACCCTTATAGGTTTGGCTACAAAAGCTCTTTGTTTCTTTTCTAAAGAGTCTTTAAAGGATAAATTATTATGGGTTGTTAAACAATGAGCTTTAGTTAAATAAGCAATAGCATTATCTTCTAAAATATCTTTTATAGTTTTTGAATTTATCTTTAATTTTGAGGTATCGATAAAAAAATTACACCAATAAAGTCTTTTTCTACTTTGAGCAGAGAAAAATGAACTATCCAAAGCAACAGGATTAACACTAAGCCTTTGGCTGATTTTATTTTTCCAAATTTCTTTCATATAGACATTTTCTAACAAAAACTTTACATTTGGATTTAAAGATTTAATATGTTCTAGTATGTCAAAAAAATATTCAATTAAACCACTAGCCCCTTCAAATCCTTTTTGTTTTCCTGCGATACTAAAACTCTGACAAGGACTGCCCACTAAGATTAAATCAATGCTACTCCAATTAATGCTCCATCCTCTCCACTTTCTTACATCGCCAAGCCTAATTTGGTTAGGATAGTGTTTCTTTGATATTTTAATAGCATATTTATCTATTTCGCTTGAATAATATTTATCAATTCTAAAACCTAGCTTGTTTAAAACATAATTACCACAGCTAATGCCATCAAAAAGACTTAATATATTCATTAGCTCCCTTTAATCAGGGTCGCTAAAATAATGCTTTTTGCCATCATATCTATGCAAATAATGACTATCTATATAAGGATTACTACTCTTAACTTTTTGAGCTTCAAAGCTCTTAAATTTATCTCCTGCTTTGATTAGTCCAGCATAATACCCACAACCGTGTCCATACTCTTTTGTAGATTCTACAGGAACAACCCAAATCATCTTTTTACTTGTTCGCACAACTTTATAGAAATCAATAATCGTGCAATCATAGCCCCATATCGCAAAAAGAACATCCCCAACCTTATAACCATCCTCGTTTTCGATATTCCCTTTTTCAAACAAATTTCTTAATTTTAAAAAGCTAGATAATTCTTTAAGGGATTCCTTGAAATCTTCCAAACTTGATTCTTCTTTTGATTTTGTGTAGGCTCTGAAGTTTTTTCTTACCTCTCTTTTTAAATTTTTTTGTTGTGATAATATTTCTTGTAGCATTTTCACTCCTATTTTTTTTATAAGAGTATTATATTGCGTATTTTAGGGGCTTTCAAATGGTTAAAAATATTATTTAATATTAATATTTTTTATCTTTTCAACATAAATTTCTAATGCTTTATCTTTAGATAAAAAAGTAAAGTCCGTAAAGTCCGTCTTGTTTTCCTGCAATCATAAGTTTTTCTCCCATAGCACTTAAAAATAATAAATTTTTTAGACAAAAGACTTTTTAAGTTCAAATTAGTTTTGTTCCCTTGATTGCATCTCCCCAATTCACAAGACTAGGGGCAGTAAGTTTTTTTAGTGGATAGCTATACGATATGGCGTTATAAAGCATTCCAGTGATATCAGTAGCCTTAAGGAGATTCCACATAGAAATATCTTGATTGAAACTCTTTGCCTCTTCAAATATTGAAATTAAAGTAATTACATTTTCAACATTCCATTTGTCTAATGGCTGATTAAAAGATATGGCACCCAAAAAAGACCTATCCATTGTTTCTACTTTAGAAACATCTAAATCATTTAAAGGTCGATTAAAAGAAACTGCATTTAAAAACATCTCTTCAATTGTCTCAAGTGAGGAGGTATCAAGCTTATCTAAAGGACTATTAAAGGAAACAGCATTGGCAAATAATCTTTTAAAGGTTTTAACACGATTCGTGTTCATGCCATTCAATGGCTGATTATAGCTAATTGCTCCCTCAAAAGTTCCTTCCATAGATTCTACTTGACACATAGAATTACCCCATTTAGTTATATTATGATTAAAATAGACAGCATTTTTAAAAGTATAATCTAAACTCTTAATATTAGTAAGAACCCAGTTCTCAATACCATCAAAATTCTTTCTTCTACTATTTGCAAAAAGGTAATTTAAATCTGTAATATTGATATTAAGAATATCGATAGTGCCAAGATAAATATTTTCATCTTTTATAAGCTCTTTTAACTCTTCTTTGCTTTTTGGTTGATATTTCATTTTTGCTCCTAAAAAGTTTTTATTAAACCAACAACAGCTAATACTATCGACAAGGAAAAATAAAATAAAGCTATTGTTAAATTTGACTGCCTAGAGTTCTTGATTCCCAAAGTGATGCCTATAAAAAAACAAAGAAACCCCATTAGATTTGAAGTCAAATCATCTTGCAAAAGAATTAGAATAAAAACAAGAAGAAAAAATACAAAGAATATAACCATTTTAATAATACTTTTGATTTTTAAAAAATGATTGATACGATTAAAATTTTTAAAAATACTTATGATTTTTTCTTTATCACTTAAATTTATTTGATTTTCTAAAATCATATCATCTAATAAGCTTTCTAATTCTTTTTCTTCCATAACCATCCTTTTGTTTTTAAAATTTTACTCAATTCTTAAAAGTTATTCACATCACAAGAAAAAGATAGATTTTTAAGTTATATATATTAAATTTAGTTAATAAGTTAGTAAGGATGTGAATAACTTAATATTTTGAAAATTTTTAAACACTTAAGCAACATATTTTAGGTGCTTGTAGAGATACATTTATTTTTCACATTGCAAAAATCATTTTTCCTATTTTGGTGAGTGTTTTTTCCTATTTTAGTGAGTTTTTTTCCTATTTTGGTGAGCGTTTTTCCTATTTTGGTGAGTGACAATTTAGCGGTTATTCTTGGCACCTTAAATCATTTTTCCTATTTTGGTGAGTTCTTATAAGCACGATATTTAGGGGCTTTGTAGTCAATTTTTCCTATTTTGGTGAGTTCTTATAAGCACGATATTTAGGGGCTTTGTAGTC
>X103_Eurasian_Blackcap__coassemble_269_pt1 | contig 16348 bp, 16 predicted proteins | sample X103_Eurasian_Blackcap__metabat2_low_PE_003 | metagenome-assembled genome bin X103_Eurasian_Blackcap | reverse complement strand
CGTTACAAAAGATATTTTTGAAAAAGGTTTTTATGCTGGAAATCCTGCAGTTAAAATTAGGAATAAGTGATTTTTATTCTAGATTTTTAAATTCTAAAAAGAAGTCAATGAAAAAGTTTGTTATTTAAAGATAATATCTCTAATTTAGAAATTTTTTTTATCGAAGTTTTTTATTTTTTAGTAGAATCTTTCTTGAGTTTTTTAAGGAGATTAAATGAAAAAAATAATTCTAAGAATATTGTTTTTGTTGGCAGGTTTAACTGCTATGGCACAAGCAAGATTTTTTATTGGGCTTGATGGCCAGTATGATAATTTAGTGAGTTATCAACCTGATGATTTAAAAGTTTCTACAACTTCATTTAATATCATTCCGACGACTTCTATTATTTTATCCCTTGGTGATACAAATGGAGGAAGCGGAGGAGTTAATTTTGGTGTGGAGAGTGATTTTAGTCGTTATTTTGTTCTTAGAACTACCTTAGCGGGAGGATATGGGGCACAAACCAGTCAAGGATTATTTTCAAAAATCAATTCTTCGTTTTTGTATCTTAATCTCAGTGCAGATGTTTTGTTGAATTTTTTTAATACAGGAAGCTCTTCTTTTGGTATTTATGGGGGTGTGAGTGCAGGATATTTATATTCAATGATGAAAATAACCCCTATTTTATTATTATCTGATGGCAATAGCTTTAGAATCAATAATCATAACATAGCCTTTTTTGGGCGTATTGGATTTAGTGCTATGTTTGCAGATCATCATCGTATCGAAGTTGGCGCAAGTATTCCGTTTGCTAATATCTATGCGGTGGGATCAGAACTTACACAACCTATCATCAATGGTTATTCAAATCTTTCTCTCGGAGCGTCTTATAAGTATATCTTTTGATTAATGGCTAAGATTTTATCTTAGCCGATTATTTTGGCATCACGAAAATGCTCTCCCTTGTGATCTTCATTTCTGGTTGATCTTGTGCAAAAATTTCGATTTGGATTGGAATTGTTTCATCAACTTTGTTTTTTAAATTTAGCTTTTTCTGACTAAAGGCGCGCAGAATCACAACTTCTTTGATTTTTTGGTTAGGCTGCACAGATATAGGAGCAGTGGGTCTAAAAATTTCAATGTGATTTTGGTTGAGAATTTTAAAACTATAATGATGCACTTGCTTATCTGTATTTTCAAACAAAAAGACATAAAAATTATCTATAGCACCATTTTTTCTTATCTCATAGAGTTGTGTATTGCGGTCAATGCTGACTAAAAAAGGCTCTTTTTTGCTTCCCATTATAATCATTAAAATCAAAACGATGGCTAAAACCGCAAGATAGCCAATTGTTTTTCCTCGTAGGTATTTAACTTTTGCATTTGTGTTGGTTGCATTTTGTGAGCTCCATTGAATCAAAGAGGGTTGATTGAATTTTTGCATCACAAGAGTGCAAGCATCAACGCATTCTAAGCAGTTAATACATTCAAGTTGCATTCCCTTTCGGATATCAATATGAGTGGGACATACTTGAACGCAATGCTGACAATTAATGCACTCATTTTTTGGATCTTGTTTTTTGGGAGGCAGAAGCAGAGATCCTGATGAATCATAGACATTGCCTCCACGATGAGGATCATAGATTGCCATCAGAGTATCATTGTCAAATAAGACAGATTGCACACGAGCATATGGACAAACATAAACGCAAAAATTCTCAGCCATAAAGGTAATGTCAAAGGTCATAAAAATTGCGATACAGAGCCAAAAACTTATCAAAATCTTGTGATCAAATGGAGTTAAAATAGACTGAATAAAATCAGCAGGCGGAACGAAGTAAAATAAAAAAGTTGCAGAAGCAAAGAGTGCGATGATAAAAAAAATAGCTATTCCAATGATTTTTTTAAATAGGTTTATGTTGTTTTTAAAGTCTGTTTTTATTTGTTTATTTGAAATTTTTTTATGTAGGCCAAGAATTTTTGTTTCAATTAAATCGCGATAGATAACCCTAAAAATTGTTTGAGGACAACCCCAGCCACACCATAATCTTCCTCCGAGTGTGGTTATAAAAAAAATCCCCACAAAGAGTAAAATCAGTAAAAAGGGCATTAAGTAAAGTTCTTGAGAATGAAAGACAATGCCTAATAAATGAAGTTCTTGGCGATTAAAAGAGAGGAGGAAAAACTGGTTTCCATTGATTTTGATGAAAGGCAATAAGGTGAGAACAAGGGTTAAAATAATATAGCCTAAATATCTCCTATAACGATAGAGAAAAGGTTTTTGTGAGGCTTGTTGATTTGACATGGGACTTCCTTGTGCTAGAATTGCTGGTAATTATAGCATTTAATGTTTGTTTTGATTTTTCAGATTATTTTTATGAGAAATCAAGTAAAAATTAGCTTGCATTGAAGTTATTAAAAAATTTGATAGAATAGCAAGCTGATAAATTTTTATTTAATGAAATACAAAAAGCCAAGGATAAAAAATGCTTCAAGCAATTGATTTAACGATGAGTTATGCAACTAAAAAGTTATTTGAGAATATTAATTTAAAGCTTGACTCTGGCAAACGATATGGGTTAATTGGTGCTAATGGGGCTGGAAAATCCACCTTTTTAAAAATTCTTTCAGGGATTTATGAGCCCAGTAGCGGGGAGATTGTTCTTAATCCTAATGCAAGATTGGGTGTTTTGGGTCAAGATCAATATGCATTCGAAAATTTAAGTCTAAAAGATGCGGTATTAATTGGCAACAAAAGACTTTATGATGCGATCAAAGAAAAAGAGCGTCTTTATGCAGAGGGTGATCTGAGTGATGATGCAGTTAATGCCCGTTTGGGTGAGTTAGAAATGATTTGTGCTGAAGAAGATCCAATGTATGAATATGATGTGGTAATTGAGAAAATTTTGCAAGATTTAGGTTTTCCTACAAGCCAACATCAGGATCTGATGAAAACTCTCACAGGAGGAGATAAATTTAAAATTCTTTTGGCACAGGTGCTTTTTCCTAAGCCAGATATCCTGCTTTTAGATGAACCAACAAACAACCTTGATCTCCCAGCAATTGCTTGGTTGGAAGAAAATTTAAAGCGTCATGAAGGCACAATGGTTGTGATCTCTCACGATCGACATTTTTTAAATGCGGTTTGCACGCATATTTTGGATTTAGATTTTAAAACCATACGAGAATTTACTGGCAATTATGATGATTGGTATATTGCCTCATCTTTGATTGCCAAACAGCAAGAAATGGAAAGAAATAAAAAATTAAAAGAGAAAGAAGAGCTAGAAAATTTTATTGCAAGGTTTTCAGCAAATGCCTCAAAAGCAAGACAGGCTACTTCTAGGCAAAAGCAATTAGAAAAACTTGATATATCAGCCCTTCAAGTTTCTTCACGCAGAGATCCAAGCATACATTTTAAGCCTAATCGTCCTATAGGCAATGAGGCTTTAGAATGTGAAAATATTTCGAAATCTTATGATAGTAAGGTTGTTCTTAGCGGGGTGAGTCTTAAAATTTTACCTGGAGATAAAATCGCTTTAATTGGAGCAAATGGTGTAGGTAAAAGCACATTATGCAAGATATTGGTTGAAGAAATGAAGCCTGATTCTGGAATGGTAAAGTGGGGTGTTACCGTGGAAAAAGGTTATTTTCCTCAGAATGTCAGTGAAGAAATCAGCGGAAAAGAAACTTTATATGAATGGTTGAGAGCATTTGATAAGAAGGCAGAAACAGGAGAAATTAGAAATGCTTTAGGAAGAATGCTTTTTAGTGGTGAAGAACAAGAAAAAATCCTTGATGCACTAAGTGGTGGTGAAAAACATCGTATGATGATTTCAAGACTAATGTTACAGGGAGGAAATTTTCTTGTTTTAGATGAGCCAACCAATCATCTAGATTTAGAGTCAATCATTGCACTTGGAGAGGCTTTGTATAAATTTGAAGGCAATGTGATTTGCGTGAGTCACGATCGAGAGTTAATAGATGCTTTTGCAAATCGGATTATCGAGCTGAGGGCAGGTGAAAACGGGGCTGAGATATTGGATTTTAAAGGGAGTTATGAGGAATATTTAGAATATTATAAGAAGTGATAGTAAGACAAAACAATGAGGGTGATTTTTATGAAAAAAGCTTTGATTTGTTATTTTTTTGGATTTAGTTTTATTTTTTCTCAAGATTTTAGTTTGCAAGAGGCTTGGAGGTATGTTTTAGATCATAATGATGGAATAAAGGCTGAAGAGCTTGGGGTGCAAAGACAAAGTAAGCTTTCACTAAGCGCAAAGCTTTCATTTCTGCCTAACATTGATATCACAGCTTTTTATGCTCATTTAGCAAATCCTATACAGCTTTCCACCGAGGGGACAAAAAAAGACATTATAAATTCTTTACCTAATCTTGGTGGTGGTGAAAGTATTCTGCCTATTATTAATAGTGCTTTAGGTCACATTCCAAATCAGGTTGATCTCATTAAACAGGACATCATCGTAGGGTCAATCAATATTATTTATCCGCTTTATACAGGTGGTCAGCGTTATTATTTAACAAAGATCGCAAAGATTGAAGAAAAAGATAGTCAAGAAGTCCTAAGACTTAAAAAATTAGCAACATTTGAAGAACTTGTTAAGGTTTATTATAGCATTTGGTTACAAAGAGAGTTAAGAAGAACTCTAGAATCAATTCATCAGAGCGCTTTGGCTCATTATCATAATGCATTAAAGCTTCAAAAAGCAGGTCAAATTGCAAAATTAGAAGTGTTGGGAGCTCAAGTTGCACTTCAAAAAACTGAAAACAAACTAAAAGAATCTCAAAATTTATTAGAAATCTCTCACATGGCCTTGGATATTGTATTGCAAAGTAAAAATGCAAATCCTACTTCGGGGATTAAAGTGCCAAAGGGTGATTTTTTAGAAAGTGAAGATTATTATGTGCAAAAAACAATTGATTCTTATCCTGTTTTGAGAAGTCTTGATTCAAAAATTCAGGTTGCAAAAGAAATGAAGAAAATTCAAATTGCAAAATTTTTGCCTACAATCACTGCAATGGGATCTTATTTTATAGATAATCAGTTTTTGCTTAATCATCAATCTTTGCCTTCTTGGTATGTTGGTGTTTTTGCTCGTTTGCCTTTGATAACTCCTGGTGGAAGAATTCCTCAAATCCAAGCAGCGACAATCACTCAGATGCAACTTGATAAAACAAAAGCTCAAGCAACAAAGGATATGGAGCTTTTAGCAAGAAGAACTTATAAAGAGGTGTTGTTTGCAAAGCAAGAATATATGGGAATGGATGTTTCTGTTAAATTAGCCCAAGAAAATCTAAAACTCCAAGAAAAAGCTTTTTCTCAAGGATTGGTTACGAGTTTGCAGGTTAATGATGCAATCAATGCACTCTCAAGCGTGTTGATTGAGCAAAAAACACTGGCTTATAAATACATTGTCTTATTATCAAAATTAATGGTGCTAAGTGGTGATATTGATCGTTTTTATGAAATTCAAAACTTACAATAAGATAAGGAGATGAGCGTGAAGAACAAAACAAATCAAACTGAAGATAAATTGCAAACTGAAATAAAGAGTATTCAAGAGCCATCGAAAGAAAAAAACCAAAAAAAAGAAAGAAGTAGAATTTTTGAGTTACTTTTTTTGATTGTTTTTGGTGGTTTAATTTTATTTTGGCTGATAATGAGTTTTTATAAAGCCTATGCTCCTAAGCCTCAATATTTACAAGGACAGATCGCGGCTAGAGAGTATAGTGTAAGTTCAAAGCTTCCTGGTCGTGTCGAAGATTTAAAGGTTAAAAAAGGTGATTTTATTCAACAAGGAGAGCTTGTTTATCGGATTTCAAGCCCAGAGTTAGATGCAAAATATACACAAGCACAAGCGGGTTATGAAATTGCTAAGGCGCTTAATGAAGAAACTCATAAGGGGGCAAGAGAAGAGAGTATTGCTTCAGCAAGAGATGTTTGGAATGCTGCTCGTGCTATGGCTGATTTGGCCAAAAAAACATATCATAGAGTAGAAGAATTATATCAAAGTGGTGTTGTGAGTTTACAAAGAAGAGATGAAGCTTATGCAGCATATAAGAGTGCTCAGTATAATGAAAATGTAACTTATCAACAATACCAAATTGCCTTACAGGGGGCAAGAAGTGAAACCAAAGAAGCAGCAGCACAAAAGCAGAGGGTTGCACAAGGTCAGATTGATGAAGTTGAAGCTTATCGACATGATAGCAATGTTTATGCGCCTCATAGCGGGGAAGTAAGCAATGTGATACTTCATAATGGTGAGCTCAGTCCAAGTGGCTTTCCTGTCGTAATGCTTCTTGATATGAGTGATTCTTGGTTAAGGCTTTCTGTAAGCGAAGATCATCTTAATCGCTTTCAAAAAGATCAAGTATTTGAGGGCTATGTACCTGCTTTAAAGAGAAATATTCAATTTAAAGTGCGTTATGTTTCTGTTATGGGGGATTTTGCAACTTGGAAAGCAACTTCAGAGACAAAAGGTTATGATATGAAGAGCTATGAAGTTGAAGCAGTGCCCCTAGAAGCGATAAAAGATTTTAGAGTAGGTATGAGTGTTTTAGTTAAGGTCCCATAATGCCACCACTTTTTTATATTCTTTGGCGATCAAAACTCCTATGGGTTATTTATATTGTTATGCCTCTTTTGCTTGGAGGTATTATTTATATGACCTTTATTCAATCTGTACCAAGAGGGTTGAGTATAGGTATTGTGGATGAAGATAATTCTACTTTTTCAAAAGATTTGATTTTTGAAATTAGGAGTTCGCCTACATTTAAAGTTGAAAAGAATTATGCTTCTATACACGCAGCCAAAAATGATTTAGCTAGTGGTAAAATTTATGGTTTGGTGGTATTGCCTTATGGATTGCAACGACATTTAAAATCAGGTCTAGAACAAAAGATTGCTTTTTATTATAACACTCAGTTTATTTTGATAGGCAAAGCACTTGATAATGCTCTTTTGCAAATTATTACCACGCAAAATGTCAAGCTTGAGGCTGGTAGAGATTTGATTAAATCTCAAAATATTAAACTCGCTTTAAGTCATAGTCTGCCTATTAGTTTTAAAATCAATGCCTTTTTTAATCCAAAAAATAGTTATGCTCAATTTTTGGTTACATTGATTTTGCCTTGTCTTTGGCAGATTTTATTGGCTCTGGGGCTTCTTAATTTAATTAGTTTTAAAATAAAAAACACTATTGATTTTTTTGTTCGAATTGGTTTTAATCTTTTTGTAATGATTTTTTGGGCAATGGTAATGGTATTTATGTTTTGGAGTTGGGGGTTTGTGGTCTTAGGAGATCTTAATCTTGTATTCTTTGGTTTTTTGATGCTCGGATTAGCAATCAGTGGCGTGGTTCTTTTGTTGCAGTCTATTTTGCAAGATACTTTAAAATCTTTGAGCTTAGTGGCCGCTTATACCGCCCCAAGTTTAGCATTTGCAGGAGTTACTTATCCTCAAGGGGCAATGGAGAATTTTGGGTTATTTTGGAGTCAAATTTTACCCATTTCTCATTTTATGAAACTTTATTTTCAACAGACAAACTATGATGGCAGTATTCTTGATGGATTACAAATTATCGCCCCAATGTCAATTTTTTTACTTTTAATTCCGCTTGCATTTTTGATCTATCGACTCAAGGGAAAAATATGAAAAATACTTTAGCGTGGAAGTGGTAACGATGAGTTTTTTGTTGATTTTAAAAAAAGAACTTGAAGCGGTATTTAAAAACAGCACAATTTTGTTGATTTTATTTGGCGGATCTGTTTTGTATGCTTTTTTATATCCAATGCCTTATAAGAGCGATGTGATTACAAAGCAAAAAATCGCAATCATCGATGAAGATAAAACTCAGTCCTCAAGAGATTTGATTTTTTATTTTAAATCTACTCCTCAGCTTGATGTGATAGGTCAGGTTGATTCAAGAATTCAAGCAAAGAGAATGCTTGAAAAGAATGAGATTTTAGCTTATGTGTTTATTCCAAAAGATTTTGAAAGGGATTTAGCAAGACGAGTAAATATTCAAATAGAATACAATATTAATGCTTCTTATTTTTCTGCATATGGTGCAATTGTTGAAGGATTAAATAATGCAGTATGGGCTTTTTCTGATGAATTGAAAGTTAAACATAAGTTAGAATCTCAAGGGATCGCACTTCAAACTCAGCTTTTAAAAAAAGATTCTATCCCTCTTTTTAATCCAAATTTGGGCTATATGAATTATGCTTTAGCAGCTATTTTGGTTTTTATTTTGCATCAAATTAGTATTGGTGCAATTATGCTATTGGGGACTTTTCAGAATCAAGAAAATGATCCAAAGGCATATTATAATCAAGCTTCTTGTATTAAGATTTTATTTGCTCGATATATAGTTCTTGGAAGCATCAGTGTCGTTTTATACCTTTTATTTTTTGGCTTCTTTTTCAGTTTTTATCATATCCATACCACTGCAAACTGGCTTGACTTTTGGTGTTTTGGTTTGGCTTTAATTTTTGCTTCTCTTTCATTGGGGAATTTTCTAAGCCTCTTTATACGCGATATGAAGGTGCCAATGCAGATTGTCTTGATTTCTTCTTTGCCAATTGTCTTTTTATTGGGATTTATTTGGCCAAAAGATTTAATTCCGCCATTCTTAGATATTTTAGCACATCTCATTCCAGCCTATCATGGTGTGATTGGGTTTTTAAAAATCAATCAAATGGGTGCTGATTTTAGTGATATTAGAGAAAACTTTTTTTGGCTGATATCTTTGGGATTTTTATTAAGTCTTCTTTGGATTTATGGAAAAATGAAACAGAGAGAAAAGTTCTGATTACTCCAAGACTTTTAGAGTTAAAAAAGTGTGTTAGAATCTCCTTATATTTCATTTTAAGGAGTTGATTATGTTTCATGAATATCGTGATGAGATTGCAAAACTAAGAGCTAATAATTCACATTTTGAAAAAATTTTTTCTGAACACAACGAGTTGGATCATAAAATTGAAAATGCTGAAAAAAGAGTTATCGTGCTTAGTCCTACTGAAATTGAAAATCTCAAAAAACAAAAACTTAGACTTAAAGATGAAATCTATGCAATGATTATGAGTTTTAGAAAGCAAGGGGACTTAAAATAGTAGCTCAAGATGCTTTTAGGCATTAGGTAAGTTTGTCAAATAAAGCCTTTAATATTTTTCCACTCCTAGAGTGGAGTGGAAATCTCAGTTTTTAAATTAATTGATAAGGTTTTTGACCAATTTCATAGAAGTTATTTCCCATTGCATCGATTGCTACAATCGCTGGAAAATCAATAACTTCAAGTCTTGCAACCGCTTCTGGTCCTAGTTCTGGATAAGCTAGAACCTCATATTTTTTGATGCATTGTGAAATAAGTGCAGCGGCCCCTCCTACAGCAACCATATAAACAACTCCGTGTTTAACCATAGAATCGATGACTTCTTTTGATCGATAGCCTTTGCCGATCATACCGCTGATCCCTTGTTCAATGATTGTTGGAGTGTATTTATCCATTCTCCCGCTTGTGGTTGGACCTGCTGACCCAATTGCGTGATTTGGCTTTGCGGGTGATGGACCAAGATAATAAATTGTTTCATTTTTTAAATCTACAGGAAGTTTTTCTCCTTTAGCAAGTGCTTCAGTTAATGCTTTATGCGCTGCATCTCTTGCTGCTAAAATTTGTCCTGAAATCAAAATATTATCCCCAGCTTTCAATGTTTTTCCTACTTCTTTAAGGAACGGAGCCTGAACTTTGATTGTTGCCATTTTGATACCTCCTTGTGATTTAAAGTTTAGCGTGTGCGTGTCGTGCTGCGTGGCAATTCACATTGATGGCCACAGGAAGTCCAGCAATATGGGTTGGATACCATTCAACATTAACCGCAAAAGCTGTTGTATTGCCACCTAAACCTTGAGGACCAACCCCGCTTTTGTTTGCAAGTTCTAACAACTCTGCTTCAAGTTGTGCGTATTTAGGATGAGGGTTTCTCACTTCAATTGATCGAATAGCTGCTTGCTTAGCAAGAATTGCGGCTTTTTCCATAGTCCCGCCAATTCCCACACCAAGCACCATAGGAGGACAAGCATTTGGACCAGCAAGTTTTACTGCTTCTAGAAAAACTTTTTTAACACCCTCAAGCCCATCGGCAGGTACTAACATTTTTAGAATACTTTTATTTTCGCTTCCAAATCCTTTTGCCGCAACAACAAGATCTAATTGATCGCCTGAAACAATTTGGGTATGAATCACAGCAGGAGTATTATTGGTTGTATTTTTGCGTTCAAATAAGGGCTCATTAACCACGGATTTTCGTAAATACCCTTCAGTATATCCTTGAGCAATACCTTCTTGAATAGCCTGTTCGAAATCTCCACCTTCAATATGAATATCTTGCCCAACTTTAGCAAAGACAACGCTCATACCTGTATCTTGGCAAATAGGCATCATATTTTCCTTAGCAATTTCTCCGTTTTTAATCAATGTATCAAGGATACTTTTTCCAAGAGAAGAAGTTTCTGTTTTTTGAGCTTTTAAAAAAGCTGATCGAATATCAGGGGTCTGAATACAACAAGCCTCAATGCAGAGTTTCTTGATGGTTTCAGTGATTTGTTTTGTGCTGATTTTTTTCATCAATGTCTCCTTAAAGTTACTGACTGCCTTTCGCAAATTTATAAAAGTTGTGAAAAAGCTATGATACAATCTTGCTCTTTTAAAGTTAAGATTTTAATTAAAATTTATTAAAAATATTATAAAATGCTAGGGAGTGTGTATTTTTGAGATGAGACTTAGTCAATTTAAGGAAGCAAATGTTTGGTTTTAATTTTTTTGAAATTCTTGTAATTTTAGTGGTAGCAATTATTTTTTTAGGCCCTGATAAGCTTCCTCAACTCATTGTGGATGTTGTCAAATTTTTTAAAATGATTAAAAAGCAGGTCAATGAAGCCAAAGATACTTTTGAAAAAGAATTGCAAATCAATGAGCTTAAAAATGAAGCACTAGAATATAAAGCTCAATTTGAATCAAAAACAAATGAATATGCAAAAGAATTTTCGCTTCAAGATATCAATCAAGATATCGATGAAATGTTTAATGATTATAAAAAAATAGAGGCACAGCCTGCTGTAGAGAATTTGGATACTCAAGAGATTTCGCCTAAAAAAGGAAAGGCTACAGGTTTTAAGAAAAAACAAATTCAATCTCAGCAAGAAGCAAGTTCTGTGAATTCTCCTCCCAAAAGGCGTGGCAGGCCACCTAAGCAAGTAAAAACAGAAAAACAGGAAAAAACAGAGCCCAAAAGGCGTGGCAGACCACCTAAGCAAACAAAAACAGACTTAAAATCAGACTCTCAAAAAGCTCCTAAAAAGGCAAAATAATGTTTGAAGATTTAAAGCCTCATTTGCACGACCTAAGAAAGCGTTTAATGATCTCTGTGGGAACTCTATTTGTGGTATTTATTGCTTGTTTTAGTTTTTGGAGAGAGATTTTTGAATATATCAAGCACCCTATTGAAGTGGCCTTTAATGGAAATGTAAGCGGTATGCTTATCCAAACTGCACCTGCTGAAGGGGTAATCGTGGCAATGAAAACAAGTTTTTTTGTGGCACTTGGAATCTCAATTCCAGTTATTTTTTGGCAGATTTGGGCTTTTATTGCACCTGGATTGTATAAGCATGAAAAAAAAGTTGTCTTACCATTTGTTTTTTTTGGCAGTATTATGTTTTTTGCTGGAGTTGCTTTTGCTTATTTTGTTGCCTTTCCTTATGCAATTAAATATATTCTTGCTTTTGGGAATGATGAATTTATGGCAAATATTACAGCAGTTAATTATTTAACTTTTTTTACGCGTTTTATTTTAGGATTTGGTATTGCTTTTGAGCTACCTGTTTTAGCCTATTTTTTAGCAAAAATAGAATTAATCACTGATAGAACTTTAATCGATAAATTTAAGTATGCTATTGTCATCATATTTATTGTAGCAGGAATTATTACTCCCCCTGATGTGCTCTCTCAAATTTTGATGGCATTGCCTCTATTGTTGTTGTATGGTCTTTCTATTGTTATTGTAAAACTTACAAATCCATACAAAGAAGAGTTAGAGGAGCCAGAAGAAACAAAGGAAGTGGCAAATAGATGAGGGAGTTTTTGCTAGAGAGCTATGATTATCACTTGCCTCAAGAATTGATAGCTAAATACCCCATTTTTCCTAAGGAATCAGCAAAATTACTTGTTTATGATAAAAAATCTCAAAAGATCAGTCATACAAATTTTTTTCATCTTTTTGATTTTATTCCACGAGATGCTTTATTGGTTTTTAATGATACTAAGGTTCTAAAGGCAAGGGTTTATGGAAACAAGAGATCAGGCGCTAGAATTGAAATTTTTTTTCATAAAGAGTTAAAGAATGGTATTTTTCTTGTGCAAATGAGAGGCAAAGTTAAACAAAATGATAGAATTTTAATTTCTCCTGATTATGAAGTTGAAGTGGTTGCATTGCGTGATAATGGTTTTAGAGAAGTTATTTTTTATCACCAACAATCTCAGCTAAATTCTTTTGATGTTTATAAAATGCTCAAAGAAGTAGGACACATACCCTTACCTCCTTACATAAAAAGAGATGATGATGTGAGTGATGAAAAAGAATATCAAAGTGTTTTTGCTAGACACTATGGAGCGGTTGCTGCACCAACAGCAAGTCTACATTTCTCTGAAAACATGATGAGTTTTATCGAGGAAAATTATCAAAGTTTGTTCCTCACTCTTCATGTTGGAGCGGGGACATTTATGTCAGTTGAAAGTAAAGATATTAGAGATCATCAAATTCACTCTGAAATTTTAGTGGCTTCGAAGGAAAAAATTAAAAAATTAAAAGAAGCTTCTAAAGTTTGTTGCATAGGGACAACTGCGATGCGATCGGTAGAATTTTTAGCCAGAAGAGATATGGAGGAAGATTTTTCTGGAGAATGCGATATTTTTTTAAATTTAGCCAATCTCCCGATCAAGACCCAACTTTTATTGACAAATTTTCATTTGCCTAAATCAACCCTTTTGATGTTGGTATCAGCAATGGTGGGGCTTGATGAGTGTCATAGAATTTATCAAGAAGCTATTAGAAAAAAATATCGTTTCTATTCCTATGGTGATGGGATGTTGATTTTATGAATTATCAAAAACTCATAGAAGATCAAAAGTTTTTAAATTACGAGAGATTATTGCTTAAGTGGAATAGGATTCATAATTTAGGCGGAAAACTTACCTCGGATTTAATTAGAGAATATATTATGGAGAGCATCTACCCTTTGAGTTTTATTGAGCCTTTTGAAGTGGCATTGGATATAGGATCAGGAGCTGGGTTCCCAGCAGTGCCATTAGCAATAGCAATGCCACAAGCAAAGTTTTTGCTTGTTGAACCACGAAAAAAGCGTTGTGGATTTTTGCAAATGGTGTGTATGGAGTTGGGTTTGAAAAATATCTGCATTCAAACAAAAAGAATTGAAGAAGTTCAATTGCTTCAAGTGGATTTAATCACTTCTAGAGCTTTTATGAAAACTTTAGATCTGATTGCTTTAAGCAAGAAGTTTTTAAAATATGATGGATATTTTTTATTTTATAAAGGTGAAAATTTAGCCACAGAGTTGGGGGATGATATACAAAAGTATAGAAAATTTGGACAAAGAGTTTATTTTTATGAAAGGAAAGATCAGATATGAAATATGCGATTTTATTGCTTCTAATATTTGCATTGTTTTATTATTTTTTTCGGCCTAAAAAAAAGACTACTCGTATTAATGAGGAGGTTGATACAATGTATGAATGTGCAGAATGTGGGGTTTTTGTTTCAAAAAGTGAAATGCTATTTTATCGCTCGCGGATTTATTGTTCAAAAGAGTGCAAATCAAAAGCTATAAAAAAAGAGGAGGGAGAGTGATTATCATTGGTTATGAGCCGATTGCTTGGGAGAAGTTTTCAAAAGTTCTTCATATAGATGATCTAGAAACAACACAAGGTTTAGTGTGGTTTGAGGCAAACCAATCTTCTCTTGAGATTGCTAAAAAATGTCAAGATTCCCATATTCCTTTTGCGGTTTGTCTTGATACAATCAAGGATTTTTTGATTTTTTCTGCACTTGGGGCGAAATATGCTATTATCACAAAGCATTTTGAGCATTATCAGAAACTCGCAGAAAACTATCTTTTAGATACAAAAATTTTATGTCTTATTGATTCTATCGATGAGATACAAGAGATAGCGGAATTGGGGATTGATGGGGTGATTTTCAGAAGAGTTTTATCTTAATGAGACTTCAAAGGAGTTTTTGATATAATCATAATCTTTGGGGAGATGTCCGAGTGGTTGAAGGAGCACGCCTGGAACGCGTGTAAGGTGCAAGCCTTCGAGGGTTCGAATCCCTCTCTCTCCGCCATTTACTTATTTCACACAAATTCTAAAAATCTCTCAAAGTCCCTTAAATATAATAATTAAAGCTTTCTTTTGATTTTTAATGATTTCAGAAAATTCCTCTCTAAAATGCTAAATAAAAGAGTTTGAAGGTGCAGAAAAAAGAAAGCAAAGTAAAAAGCTTTAATACAGATAAAGAAATACAAAATCTTAAAGCTAAAGCTTCTCAATACTATGCAAGTGATAGACAAGTGATAGATTGGTTAAAAATCTCTATCTTATTGTGAGAGAAGCAAAAAAATCTAAAGATAAGGTTTCAAAAACTTTTTTATTTAGATATATGTTCCAAGGAAAGATTTGGCAAATTTCTTTAGGTAAATATCCCTCTTTTAGTCTTACTGATGCAAGAAGCAGATTAAATGAATTTAATAGAAAAAAGAGAAGCTTTATATACTTTAAGTGAATTTCTTGAAAAACTTTCTAGCTTTTTAATATTAAGAAATTTACTTGAAAAAGGTAGTGTTGATAATGAATATGGGTGTAAAGTTTGGGCTATGATTATATGATTGTTAATTTTTATAAAGTTGTTAAAACAAGTAAAAGACGATTTGGATTTTACCTATGATTATAAAAAATCTTATAGATGCAATTTTGGTTTGATAGAGCCAAAAGATAAATTTACAAATTTTGAAATCAAAAAGGTTGAGAGCAACCACCTTAGGCTTGATGAGTATTGATTGAAGTGAAAGATAATGAATTAAAACTTTAAAAAAGATTACCCTATTGTTTTATAATAAAGAAAGTAAAGATAATCAATGAAAATGAAATTTGATGTTGTATAAAACAAGAAATAGACTCTAGTCTCTACAACCTCACAAGAGAAGAAATAAAAATTATTAAAGAAAAAAATGGAAGAAAATAATATGAAAGAAAACGATAAAACAGAACAGCAAAAACTTACAAAACTTGCAGAGTTTGCAGAGCTTTTTGGAGTTAATGAAGAAAATGTTAAACAAACAGGGTCTAATTTTGAAATACACGACACTACGATTAGCAAGGTTGATCCAAAAAAACCATGGCCTGAAGATATAGAGATTAAGTTTTGGTGTTGTGAATTTGAAAAAGTATTTGTCCTACCTGAGACAATAAAAAGTAAATTAACTTTTCATGGTTGTTGTTTCAAAGACTTCTTTTTTGATGCAAGAAGTTGTGTTTTTGAAAAAGATTTTGAATGCATATCTTGTGATTTTGAAGGAAAAGTAGACTTTAGCTCGGCAAAATTTGAAGGTAAAGTAAATTTTTCTGCCTCAAGATTTAAAAATGAAGCAAGATTTATAGAGACTGAATTCAAATCAAAAGTCAATACAGATGATACGATTGAAAATGATTTTCAAGAAGTTCATTTTGAAGGAGAAACGGCCTTTGACTCGGCAAAATTTGAAGGTAAAGTAAATTTTTTTCTCTCAAGATTTAAAAATGAAGTAAGATTTGCAAAGACTGAATTCAAATCAAAAGCCAATACAGATAAAACGATTGAAAATAATTTTCAAGAAGTTCATTTTGAAGGAGAAACGGCCTTTGACTTGGCAAAATTTGAAGGTAAAGTAAATTTTTTTCTCTCAAGATTTAAAAATGAAGCAAGATTTATAAAGACTGAATTCAAATCAAAAGCCAATACAGATAAAACGATTGAAAATGATTTTAGAGGAGTTCATTTTGAAGGAGAAACGATCTTTAACTTGGCAAAATTTGAAGGTAAAGTAAATTTTTCTCTCTCAAGATTTAAAAATGAAGTAAGATTTGCAAAGACTGAATTCAAATCAAAAGCCAATACAGATAAAACGATTGAAAATGATTTTCAAGAAGTTCATTTTGAAGGAAAAACGATCTTTGACTCGGCAAAATTTGAAGGTAAAGTAAATTTTTCTGCCTCAAGATTTAAAAATGAAGCAAGATT
>X103_Eurasian_Blackcap__coassemble_251_pt1 | contig 19764 bp, 16 predicted proteins | sample X103_Eurasian_Blackcap__metabat2_low_PE_003 | metagenome-assembled genome bin X103_Eurasian_Blackcap | reverse complement strand
TTTTCTGATTCTGATAAAAGGCTCATTGGCATAAAATTTTTCTAAGTGAGCAATCGGATCGATTTCTTCTTTAAGGGTTGCAAAAATACTGATTAGCATTCCTTGGGTAAGGGGAGTGAGGTGAGGAATAAAATTGATTTGATGAGAAGATGAAAATTCAGGGCAGAAAAACTGACTTTTTTCAGTGATTTCAATCTGGTGGCGATGTGTTAATGGGCTATATGCAAAGATATTTTCGTTGATTTGCGGGTAGTGTGTTTGATTGGTTAATTTTTTTCCCGCTCCACTAACTCCACTTTTAGCATCAATAAAAATGCTTGACTTAATAAAAGGTAAAAAAGGCAACAATCCTAACAAAGTGGCGGTTGGATAGCATCCAGGATTAGCAACAAGTTGAGCTTTTTTGATTTTTTCACGATTGAATTCTAGGAGACCATAAACGGCATTTTTAAGATTTTTTAAATCACAATGCTTTGCATAATGATTTTGATAGTTTTCTTCACTCAACCTATAATCTGCTGATAGATCAATGATTTTGATATCAGAAGAGTGGTTAAAAGCCTCTTTGACAAAAAGCATTGATTGTTGATGAGGAAGAGCAAGAAAAAGAAGCTTGCATTTCTTAACAGCAATTTGCGCATCAGCTTTTTGTATTTCTTTTAGTGGAATATTAAGTATCTGAGATACACCCAAAATTTCTGGATGGATAGACTCTAAAGAATCACAACCGCTTGAGTTTGCAAGATAAGCAATCTCAAAACCTGGATGCTGAATTAAAATTTTAAAAAGTTTGAGTCCAGTGTAACCACTAATTCCAATAATGCCAACAGGAACTTTTGTCACTTTTTGCCTTGGTGTTTATTGTGTAAAGATTTTTCTAAACAATAATTTTGATTTTTATAGAGTTGTATTGCATTCCAAATAAAACCGATAGAAAGACTGATAAATAGGAATTGAAATACAATCTCACTTTGGTGATGTATGGAATAAAACTCGGGTGTAGCTGTTGCTGCTGCGCCTTGAGATTGAGCTTCTATAATAGATCGGGTATAACCTAAGGTAAAAATAAAAATCAGAATAATATTAATAGCACCAATAACAAGAGCAAAGAAGTCTTTTTTGCGCTTAAAATTAAAACTTGAGAGTTCATAGATTATTATGATAATAGCGGTTACATTCAGTAGGGTATTGAGTTTTAGAAAGATTTTAGTCATCACAATCCCCATATCAAATTTTGTCATACCTAATTCGGGCAGTAGTGTATCAGTGTGAAAAATAACTGGCGCACTAAAAGCACCACAAGCAATAATGGAACCAATGTTAATCCCTAAGATTAAAAGATAGACAATAGATATAATAGAGAAAAATCTCACCAAAACTCCTTTATTGCAACGATCAAACTTTTGTATAATCATACCAAAAAAGGACAAGTTTAAAAGGATAAGTTTTGAAAATTTTATTTAGCCCGAGTGAAAGCAAAATCTCAAGTCAGATTTTAAAAGAAAGAACAGATTTTCTCTCTCATATTAGGATACCTTTTCAGAAGCGTGAGTATTTTTTGGAGAATTATTTAAAAATTCTTACTCAAGAAGACGATGAGAAAATAACACAACTTTTTGGAAGCAAAAAGATTGATTTAGATCTTTTGAAAAATTGTCAGAAAATCAACTATGCTCAAACTCACTTGGCAATTGAACTTTACAATGGCGTAGCTTACAGGGCTTTAGATTTTGAAGGACTTGATGAGGAAGCAAAAGATTATATTTTGCAATCAGTTTATATTTTTAGCAATCTTTTTGGCGTGGTGGCAGCACAAGATAGATTGCCTTTTTATAAGGTGAATCAAAATTTTAAACATTCTTTATTAAATATCAAATCTATTTATGAGGCGATCAAACCGGAGTTAGATCAGTTGTTGTGTCAAGAAGAAATGGCAATAGACTTGCGTGCTGAGATTTATGCAAAAGTTTATCCGTTAGCTTGTAGGCATATCGTTCCTATTTTCTTAAAGAATGGAAAAAAACTGAGTCATTTTTCTAAATATTATCGTGGGATTTTTTTGAGACATTTAGCCCTTTTGCAAGTGAAAGACTTTAAAAAAATCAGTCAGTTGGAATTTCCATTATTAAAACTCATTGACATAAGAAAAAAGGACGAAAGTGAGGAATATTTTTATGAGATTTGTGCTGAATAAAAAATTAAAATAAAGGATTGTTTGGTTTAAGCCATAGAATCATTCTTGGATTTTGAAGAACAAGATAACCACGAAAATCTCTGCTTAATAAAAAATTGCCATAAAAAAACTTGAGAAATTTACTTTCTTTATTAATGGATTTTTTCGAACATTTTTTTTGAGTAGCACCTCTTGGAGAGAGAGTGAGAGTGTGTAAGTCCATTGTAAGATATTGACCAAAGAATGTATTGCAACCAATATTGCCAGAAAAAGTATTTTTTTCAAAAAGAATTTTTCCTCTTATATTTACTTTACTACCATCGATTTTAGCTTCCATAATCTTCCATTTTCCGATGAATTCTGTATTGCCTTCAATTGCAAGAGAGACACTGCCATCTGCTTTCAAAAAACTTAAAAAAGTAAAACAAAGTAGAAAAAAACTTTTAAAATACATCATAGCCCTTTGAAAATATTTAATTTTATGTTTTTTATCTGAGAATTATTTTATCCTTGTTTTGTTAAAATGTGTTTGAAAATTACTTTGAGGAGATTTAATTGAAATTTGTTAGTGTTATTATGGGCAGCAAGAGTGATTATGCAGTTGTACAAGAGTGTTTGAAAACATTAGATCATTTAGGCGTAAGGTATGAAGTATTGGTTGCTTCAGCTCATCGCAGTCCTGACCGAGTAAAAGAATATATTACTCAGGCTGAAAAAAAAGGCGCTCAAGTTTTTATCGCAGCTGCAGGGATGGCAGCACATCTTGCTGGTGCTATTTGTGCGGTAACAACAAAACCTGTAATTGGAGTGCCATTAAGTGGTGGTGCATTAGATGGTCTTGATGCATTGCTAAGCACTGTGCAAATGCCAAGTGGAATGCCTGTGGCTACGCTTGCTATCGGTAAGGCAGGAATGATTAATGCGGCGTATTTGGCTACTCAAATTCTTGCACTTTGTGATGAAAAACTATCTGAGGTTTTAAAAAAAGATCGTCAGGAAAAGGTTAGAAAGCTTGAATCAGATTCTGAAGAGATAGAAGTTTATTTATAAGTGATATTTAAATGTTTTATGAGATTTGTCAAACTCCTCTTGGGAAGTTTTATGCTTTAGAATCCCGAGGATTTCTCGTAGGTTTTTTGCCTTTTTTGAAACAAGGAGATTTTCAAAGGCAACAAACAAGCCTATTGAAAGAGACAAAAAATCAAGTGCAGGCGTATTTTGATAGACGGCTAAAGACTTTTGATTTGCCACTAAATTTTTGTGGAGAAACATTTCAGCAAAAAGTTTGGCAAGAGATAAAAAGAATTCCTTATGGAGAAGTTAGAAGTTATAAACAAATAGCTAAGCAACTTCATTCAAAAGCTTTTCGTGCAGTCGGAAGTATCTGCGGTAAAAATCCTTTATGCATCATCGTTCCTTGTCATCGTGTCGTTTCCTCTGGTTTTAGTGAAAGAAATCTAAAATTAATTGGAGGCTATGCAATGGGTTTAGAGGCGAAAAAATTTTTGCTTCATCTTGAGGGATCTTTATTGATATAAAAGTATCCATAGAATTAAAATATAGAGTAAAAAGACTAATAAAACTTGATAGTGATTGTATCAATGTTTGAAAAATATGCTAGAATTACGAAAAATAATTCTACAAAGGATTTACAATGAGCACAAAACATACTTTTCAAACTGAAATTAACCAACTCTTAGATTTAATGATACATTCTCTTTACTCTAATAAAGAGATTTTCTTAAGAGAGCTTATTTCTAATGCTTCAGACGCATTGGATAAACTTAATTATCTCACACTAACAGATGATCAGCTTAAAAATCTTCAATTTTCTCCTCGTATTGATATTGACTTTGATAGTGATAAAAAAACTTTAAGGATTAAAGATAATGGTATTGGAATGGATGAGCAAGATTTAATTAATCATCTTGGAACAATTGCAAAATCAGGAACCAAAAGTTTTCTTGCGAGTTTGAGTGGAGATAAAAAGAAAGATTCCGCATTAATTGGACAATTTGGGGTGGGATTTTATTCTGCTTTTATGGTTGCGGATAAAATCGTTGTTCAGACAAAAAAAGCAGGAAAAAATGAAGCCTTTGCTTGGGTAAGTGATGGCAAGGGAGAATATGAAATCACTCCTTGTTCAAAAGAAGAGAATGGAACAGAGATTTTGCTTTATTTAAAAGATGAAGACAAAAACTTTGCTTCAAGATGGGAGATTGAAAAAATTATTAAAAAATATTCAGAACACATTGCTTTTCCTATCTTTTTGAGTTATACAGAGACATCGTATGAGGGTGAAGGTGAGAATAAAACTGAAAAGAAAGAGCAAAAATGTGAGCAAGTCAATAAGGCAACAGCCATTTGGAAATTATCAAAGAATGATTTAAAGCCAGAGGATTATAAAGAGTTTTATAAAACTTTCAGTGGAGATAGCGAAGAGCCATTGAGTTATATTCATACTAAAGTTGAAGGGAATTTAGAGTATAGCACTTTATTTTTTATTCCCAAAAAAGCACCTTTTGATCTCTATCGCGTAGATTATAAATCTGGGGTGAAGCTTTATGTTAAGCGTGTTTTTATTACAGATGATGATAAAGAGCTTTTGCCTTCTTATTTACGCTTTGTAAAAGGTGTGATTGATAGCGAGGATTTACCACTTAATGTAAGTCGTGAAATTTTGCAACAAAATCGTATTTTGGCCAACATCAAGAGTGCATCTGTTAAGAAGATTTTGGGTGAGATTAAGAATATCAGCACAAATTCTGAAAAATATGCAGACTTTTATAAGGAGTTTGGCAAAGTTTTAAAAGAAGGGCTATATAGTGATTTTGAAAATAAAGAAAATCTTCTTGAACTTTTGCGATTTGAAAGCACAAAGTCAAGTATGATATCTTTGAAAGATTATAAAAACTCTATGCCAAAAGATCAGAAGAGTATTTATTATCTAATGGGTGAAAACCTAGATTTATTAAAAGCTTCTCCTATTCTTGAAAAATATACACAAAAAGGATATGAAGTCTTACTTTTAACAGATGAAGTAGATTCTTATGTGATGCCAAGTGTTGGAGAGTATGATAAAACTCCTTTAAAAGATGCGATGCTTAAAGAAGCGCTTGATGAGATTGGCGGAAATGAAATCACTCAAGAACAACAAAAGGATTTTGAAGGATTAATTAAAAATATTAAAGAGATTTTGGGTGAAAAAGTTAAAGATGTGACTTTGAGCAATGCGCTTAGTTCTCCTGTCGCTCTTATTGGAGAAAATGAAAATGCAATGATGGCAAATTTAATGCGTCAAATGGGTCAAGAGGCTCCAAAAATGCCTAAAGTTTTAGAACTAAATATCAATCATTCTATTATTCAAAAACTTAAAGATTTATCTCAAGATGAGTGTAGAGATATTGTTGAGCTTTTATTTGAATCAGCTAAGATTTTAGATAATGGTCAAGTAGGTAATGCAAAAGACTTTACACAGAAAATTTTCTCATTAATTCAAAAAGGATTTTAGGATTAATGAGAAGTGATGATGCTAGGGTTTTTTAACTATTTTTTGATTATGTCAGAAAACCCTAAAATCAAGTGTCAGTAAAAATAGAATTAACGACCCTAATGTGCAAAATAGTTTCAAGATAAACTTATGTGGGTTAAATTTGTTTAGTTCTTTCTTCAGTAGCAAACCATTTTCTATCTCATCTAAGATCGCAATATAGATGGGATATTCACTATTCTAAAAAGAGACACAATGCTTTGTGATATTGGCATTACATATATTTTGCTTTTGGAGAGCATCTTGACTGGCTAGAAAAGTGTAAAAAGCCAAAAGTGGTCATAAAATAGAAACAAAAACAAACTTCTTTTAAGGATAGAATTACTGTGTTGATGGGGTTTTGTGATTATGATAAGTGATGGTAAAAATAATAAAAATGATATCGCAAATAAAATTAAACCTATCAATCAATCTTTAATCGCATCAATTTTTTCCTTAGAGATGAGCGTGATGTTGGTATTTGCATTGTGTTTTGTTTTCTTGACTTCGGCAATCAGTGAAGGTATTGAAAGTGGAGTTGTGGAGTCAAGATAAATACCTTGAAGTTTAAGACTATGAATTTGAGAGAAGAATTCTGCATTAGTTTTTGCAATGGTTACTGCATGAAATTTAGACTCTGACATGATTTGCACTTTTAGATAAGTTTCTAATTTAAAATTTGTCGTCAATACTAAAAAGACTTTTTCGTGATTTTTTTTATATTTTAAATAGTCCTCATAAACTTTTTTATCTTGAAGAGAAAGCTTACTTTTGTTGAGCCTTTGTAGATAGAGCCATAAAAAAGTCATTGTGCAATAAGAACCGATAATATTTTGCTTAAAAAAAGTATTGCGTATTGGAATAGAGTGCATTGCTAGCTTCCAGATACTATCATCAAGTTCGGTGGCATAAACATTAAGAGAATAAATAGTTTGATTGACAATAAAACTATAATATTCCTTGAATTTTTCTTCAAAATCTTTCTTGTATTTTTTTCGAAAATTATCAAGACATTTTTCAAGATTACGCAAACAAGAATTTAAAAGTTTTAATTCTTCATCTGATTTAGCCACTCTTTCTTTGAGAACAGATAAGCGACTTTCCAAAGCTTTTCCATCTTTTTTTCCTTTATTTTCTAATTTAATATAGATGCCTTTGATTTCTGTAACGCTATTTTTAATGCGTGTATTTAATTCCATAATGCGCTCTTTAAGACCCGTTTCTGCCTTCAGGGCAGAATGATAATGAAGTTGTGTTTCTAAAAAATATTCCACATAAACTTTTTGAGGATTTATGTTGTTATTTTTTATAAAATAGTTGTAGGAATAATTGAGTTTATTGATCATTTGCATTTGATCGACAAAAGAATCAATCGTTATATTTTTATCTGTAAAAACTAAAAAATCAATAGCTTTATTTAAGAAGCGTTTAGTCTTGATGTAGTCAATTAAAAAAGTATGAGTTTTGTCTTGATTTTCTTTTTTTGCAAAATTAATAGCACTGAGTTCTTGAAAAAAATATTTCTCAAGAGAATTGGTAATATTGAGGCTTAATGGAATTTCTTTAATCGTAAAATAATTTGTCTCTTTAAAAATTTTTTGAATAATGAGTTCTTTGAGATTTTGTTCTTTGTATTCTAATTCCTCATCTGTATCTGTTTTCCAAAAGTCAGATTCTTTGATGAGAGAATCAGGAGGAAAATCTTGGTAACTTGAGGCTTTAGCATTGATAACATAATCATTATTATTGCATCTGAATTCTACAAGCATTCCAGGAGTTGGAAGATAGCGAGTGTCATGCCAGTTTTCTTTGCGTAATTCAAAAATTTTTTTAGATTGATTTGCAATGACACCTACTCCAGTTGCAAGAGAGTATCTTAATATTTTACCGTGCAAACAAGCCCCCAAATGAGAATTGATAGTTTATTTTTTCTTTCACTAAAGTAATTTGTCCTCATCTTTTTTGGATATAATCACAAAAACAATCTACTATTATAACATAAACCCTAGATTAAAAACCTTAGAGGAAAGATGGCAAAAAGACTTTTTATTTTAATCATTACTTGTTGTATTTTTATTTCTTTATCCTTAATTGTTGCTGTTGGTCATATGGGTTTTGCTGGGCATATTGGTCAAGTTATTTCAGAATTTGGCTTCAGAGTTTTTGGCATTTTTGCTGTTATATTGCCAATTGCACTTACCATACTTTTTGTATTGTATTATTATCACAACGGATTTGATCGATCAAAATGGCAAAAATTCTATGGAGGCTTATTGCTGTTTTGTGTGTTTATGCTTTTTCAGGCTATTTGGTTTGATTCTGGAGAGTTAGGTATTATGATTGCAATCCCGTTGAAAAAAGAAATTGGTTATTTTGGGATTTATATCTTATCAATTTTGATTTTAATCATAGCGTGGTTATTGTTTTCTGTTGATCATTTTGTAAAGTCAATCCGTTATTTTGGGATTTTTTGCTTTAAAATTTTTAAGGATAGTTTAGCTCGTTTAAATCACTTCTGTGTTTGGATTTATGATTTTACACACCAAAAACATCAAAACATCAAGAAAAAACGAGAGCAAAAAGAGGCAGAACAATATTATGACTTTGATCCTGATCCGCCTGTTCCATTTACTCAAATTCCAGATATATCAGATGCTCAAATCAAAACTTTTTATGTTGATGAAAGTGAATCCAAAGAAGAAGAAGAGGAATCAGAAGTTAATCTTATTAAAATAGTGGAAAAAGATGAAACAATAAAACAAAAAGACTATAGTCAAAAAGTTCTTCAACGGAATAAAAAGTTTTTTATGCAACTTGCTGATAATGAAACGCAAGATAAAGAGACAAAAAAATCAATTTCTCTTATAAAAATAAAAAAAACAATCAAGCCAGATCAGCCATCAGATCAGCCAAAAGAGGAGCAAGAAGAAGATGTAAAAAATCAGGTTGCTTTGGTAGAAAATAAAGAATGTATTAAAAGAGAGGATGGATCAGATTTGCAAAAAGAGGAAGCATTACAAGAAAATCAAGAGATACCAGAGCACGAAAATAAAACCCTAAAAGATGTTTCTTTGATTCAAAAAAAATCAAAAACAATTCTTGCAAAGGAATTAAGCGAGAATGTGCAACTTTTAGAATCACTTGATAAAGGAGAGATTTTAAAACCTCGTGATTATAAGCTTCCAAGTATTGATTTATTAGGGAAAAATCCAGATAAGGTTCAAGAGATCGATGAAGGAGAGCTTGATGAAAAAATACAAAATCTTCTTGATAAGCTAAATATTTTTAAAATTGATGGTGATGTGATTCGAACATACTCTGGACCCTTAATAAGCACATTTGAGTTTAAACCAGCTAGCAATATTAAAGTGAGAAGTATTTTAAATTTAAGCAGTGATTTGGCAATGGCACTTTCTGCTCCTACTATTCGTATTCAGGCACCTATCCCAGGAAAAGATGTAGTGGGGATTGAGATTCCAAACTCTAAAATCCAAACCATTTATATGAGAGAAATTTTAGAGAGTGATGTTTTTCAAAAATCCGCATCTCCTTTAACACTTGCTTTGGGAAAAGACATTGTGGGAAATCCATTTGTAACCGATCTAAAAAAGCTTCCTCATCTTCTTGTGGCAGGAACAACAGGTAGCGGTAAATCTGTAGCCATCAACGCAATGATTGTTTCTTTGCTGTATCGCAATTCACCAGATTCTTTAAAGCTCATTATGGTGGATCCCAAAATGGTAGAATTTAGTATGTATGAAGATATTCCTCACTTGCTAACCCCCATTATTACGGATCCTAAAAAAGCAATCGAAGCTCTAAATTCAGCGACTAGAGAAATGGAAAGACGCTATAAATTGATGAGTCAGGCTAAAGTAAAAACGATTGAGAGTTTTAATGAAAAATGCAAAAAAACCGGAGAAGAAAGCTTTTTTTATTTAGTAATCATTATTGATGAGTTAGCAGATTTAATGATGACAGGTGGAAAAGAAGCAGAATTTCCAATTACTAGAATTGCGCAGATGGGGAGAGCTTGCGGAATTCATTTTATTGTCGCGACACAGCGTCCGAGTGCAGATGTTGTAACAGGAATGATTAAAACCAATTTGCCAGCACGCATTGCCCTGCGTGTAGGAAGCGCTCTTGATTCAAGAGTGATTCTTGATACAGACGGAGCTCAGAGTTTATTGGGACGAGGAGATATGCTTTTTACACCTCCAGGACAGGCAGGGGTGATCCGTTTGCACGCTCCTTGGACGAGTGAAAAGGAAATTGAAAATATTGTTGATCATATTAGAAGCCAAAGAGATCCAGAATATGATGATAATTTTATCATAGAAGAAAATGAAATAAAACAGATGCAAGAACCTTTAAGTGCTTCTGATCTATCAGATTTAGAGCGTGCTAAAGAGATTATTAAAACAGAGAGAAAAACATCAATTAGCTTCGTGCAAAGGCGTATGAATATCGGTTACAATAAGGCTGCAAATATCATAGAAAATCTTGAAAAAGAAGGATTTTTATCTCCTCCAAACTCAAAAGGAGCTAGGGAGATTTTGCAATAATTTAAAGCCTCAGGAAATAGAAGTATTTTATGGAAGTGTTTTATGATGGAAGAAGGGTTTTTATCATTGTTGAAATTCTTCTTCCATCTGCATTGAGATTTTTGGCTTGTGCCATTACTTTTCCGATATCTTTAATGTGAGTGGCTCCAACGGAAGCGATAATTTTTTTAAGTTCAGATGCAAGTTGTTCGTCATTGAGTTGTTCAGGTAGATATTGAAGAATTAATGCCATTTCTTGGCTTTCTTGATGATAAAGATCATCTCTCCCTGCATTCTTATAAGCAATAGCAGCATCTTCTCTTTGTTTGTAAGCAGTTTTTAGAATTTTAATAACGCGTTCATCATCAAGAGTGATTCTTTCATCAACTTCTACTTGCTTGAAGGCGCTGTTTAAAAGTCGGAGAGCATCTCGTTTAAAAACATCTTTTTCTTTCATTGCTATTTTAAGATCGGTCGCTATTTTTTCTTTAATCTTACTTGTATTTTGATCCATTTTAAATCCTTTATAGTGTGGAATGAAACTTGCTTGATTATATCAAAAGTTTAAGGATAGAGATAATGAAAAAGTTTTTATTTTTAGGAGTTTTTCCTCTATTAGTGAGTGCTTATCAACCAGAGATTGATATGAACCCTCCCAAATATGTTGAAGATATGCCATCAAAAGATTTCATTCCTGATTTTGGACAGCCAGGTAGTCTTTTTGGTCAGGGAGATAAACCTCTTTTTTCAGATAGAAGAGCAATGAAGCCTTATGATTTAATCACTGTGGTTATTAGTGAAAATAGCACAGCAAACTATGCTTCATCAAAAACTTATAACAATAATTCTAGTGGGACTTCAACTGCTCCGAGAATTAATTACAATGGATTAAATCCAGATAAAAGAAGAACGACTCAAGAGCTTGATGATCAAACAAACTACACCTACACAAAGCCTACGACAAATAATACCTTTAAAGGCGGAGGGACACAAAGTAAAAATGAAGCGTTGAATTTGACAATCACTGCTCGGATTGTAAAAGTATTAGAAAATGGGAATTATTTTATTTACGGGGATAAAGAGATTTTGGTAGATGGTGAAAAACAGATCATCAAAGTCAGTGGAGTTGTTCGTCCTTATGATATCAATAAAAACAATACTGTAGAATCTAAATATCTTGCAGATGCAAAGATCCAATATGCTAATCTTGGCGATTTAAGTTCAAGTAGCAAGAAGAAGTTCGCTACTGATGCCATTGATACAGAATATCCTTATTGATAGTATAGAATTCTAAGGGGATCACTTGAAAGTAGCCATTATTCCAGCTCGAGGAGGAAGTAAAAGGATCCATAAGAAAAATATAAAACTTTTCTGTGGTGAGCCTATTATCAATTATTCAATTCGCACCGCAAAAGAGAGTGGCATTTTTGATTCTATCGTTGTGAGTAGTGATGATGAAGAGATTCTTGAAATTTCTCGAAAATGCGGAGTTGATACTATCGTGCGTCCTTGTGAGCTTTCTGGTGATGAGGTAGCCACTCTTCCAGTTATTTCTCATTCTGTTTTATCGCTAGGATTAAAAGAAAAAGATTTGGTTTGTTGTATTTATCCTACCGCACCACTTTTAGAAGTTTCTTATATTCTTCAGGCTTTAGATGCCCTATTGAAGAATCCTTCAAAAAATTACGCATTTTCTGTTGTAGAGTTTGATTCCTCTCCTTTTAGAGGATTTGAAATCACAGATGATGTAATAAAAATGCTTTTTCCTCAATACCAACTCTTTCGATCTCAAGATTTAAAAAAAGTTTATCACGATGCTGGGGCATTTTATTTTGGTTTTGCTCAGAGTTTTTTAGAAGAAAAAGCGATTTTTTCATCTGATTCCATACCAATTATTTTGCCAAAAATGATAGTTCAAGATATTGATACACTAGATGATTGGCATTTAGCAGAGATAAAATATCAACTTAAACACAGCAAATGAAAATAGTAATTTTTTGTGAGGCTGGGGTTAATATTGGAATGGGACACCTATCTCGTTGCAATATTCTTAAGCAGAGAATTTTGCACTTTTTGCAAACCAATAAAATCAGAGCAGAAGTAGAAATTTGCTGTTATCAAGAAAAAATATCACAGGAAGCGTGGTTTAAAAACATTGCTCCTTATCTTGAGGGTGTAGATAGAGTGATTATTGATAGTTATCTTGCTGATTATTCTGTCTATGAATTAGCTACAAGACTAGTCAAAAAGGTTTTAGTGATTGATGATATTGCTCGATTAAAATATCCAAAAGAATGTCTCATACTTAATGGAGGAATAGATACAAAATCACTTTATTATGAGATGGGCATAAAGAGTGAGAATATTTTTGCAGGGATTGAGTATGCACTGATCCATCCTTGTTTTTTGAAAAACAGACCACCAAAAAAAAGAAGTCAAAAAATTTTAATTTGTTTTGGTGGGAGCGACAGAGAGGATCATACTTGGAGAGCATATCAAAAGATTAAAAATCTAAAATACAAGCCTGTGATTATTCTTGGTCCTTACTATCAAGGTAGGGCAACACAAATTCAGAATTGTGAAATTTACAAAGGATTAAGTCAAGAAGAATTAGCTCTTATTTTTAATGAAGTAGAAATTGCAATCAGTTCAGGGGGAGTCATTCTTAATGAGCTTTTAGCTTCGGGAGTATTTGTATTTTGTATTCCAATAGCCAAAAATCAAGAATATCAAGCAGAGAAATATCATCAACTAAAATATATCAAAAAAACTAATCTTGAGAATATTCTAAACGATTTGGATAGTTTTAAACCTATTTTTAGTAAAAAAACTTTGAATTTTGGAATAGGATTTGATAAAATCCTAGGCGGATTTATATTGAATAAGGACGAAAATGGCGAGAGTTTTTGAATATGATGGTATCACAGCGATTAATTTTGTTGATTTACAGGAGGGAGAGGTATTTAAAATATTAGAATTTCGTAATCATCCACAAATTTCAAAATGGATGTATAAAAGCTCGGTTATCTCTCTTCAAGCGCATTTGGATTTTATTGAAAATTTAAAAACAACTCCTTCGAGTGCTTTTTGGTTATTTAAGCAGGGAGAAACAATGCTTGGAGTAGGTTCTTTGACGCGTATTAGTATTACACATCAGAATGCTTGTGTGGGAATGTATAAGAATCCTAGTCTATCAAAGGTGGGAGATAAAATTATGCAGGCATTACAAAAGATAGCGTTTGAAGCCTTTTGGTTGAGAACACTGATGCTTGAAGTAATCGCGACTAATCGTTATGCAATCAATTGTTATGAAAGAAATGGATTTGAATACACAGGTAGATTAAAAGATTTTGTTTGTATGAATAAAGTTTTTCAAGATGTTTTGATCTATCAAAAAATAAATCCTAGGATCAGAGCGAGGCTTTAGCCTATGGCTTTACGCCCTTTTATTGTGGCTGAATTGAGTGCAAATCATCGACAAGACATAGAGATTGCAAAAAAAAGTATTTTAGTTGCAAAGCAAGCAGGTGCAGATGCAGTTAAAATACAAACCTATAAGCCTTCCTGTTTGACGCTTCAACATACCTCAGATTTTTTCAAAATCAAAGGAGGACTTTGGAATGGAAGTTATCTTTTTGACCTTTATTCTGAAGCAATGCTTCCTTGGGAATGGCATTTAGAATTATTTGATTATGCAAAAGCAGTTGGTATTGAAATTTTTAGTTCTCCTTTCAGTTTAGAGGCGTTAGAATTTTTAGAATCCTTAAAATGCCCTCGTTATAAAATCGCGAGTTTTGAATGTATTGACTTTGATTTTGTTTCAGCTGTAGCTCGTAAGCAAAAACCAATCATTATTTCAACTGGTATTGCGACAAAAGATGAAATTCAAGAGGCGATCAAAAGATGTAAAGAAGTTGGTAATAATGATATCACTTTATTGCAATGCACAAGCGCATATCCTGCAGAGATAAGAGAAGCGAATTTAAAAGTGATGATGAGCTTTAAAAATGAATTTGGGGTCAAAGTTGGATTATCTGATCATACATTAGGGGATTTTTGTGCATTGCTTGCAACTGCGCTTGGAGCAGATATGATTGAGAAACATTTTATTTTAGATAAAAGTCTAGGTGGAGCAGATTGTGATTTTAGCATGGATCAAAAAGAATTCAAATCAATGTGTCAGGCCATTAATTTGGCTGTGGAAGCTATCGGCAATGGAAAAATAAGAGAAGATGAGAGTGAAGTTTCGAAAAAGCGTATTTTTGCTCGGAGTTTATGGGTAATTAAACCGATCAAAAAAGGCGAAGTAATCACTCCTGATCACATCGCTTCTTTGCGTCCATATGTCGGAATGCAACCAAAATATTTATCGCAAGTAATCGGAAAACAAGCAACAAGAAATCTTGATTTTGGAGAACCGCTACAGCAAGAAGATATCATGTAGGGTCGTTTTGGAAAAATCCTTATCGACTGAGTTTTTTCTCTTGACACTTTTTGCAAACGACAAAAAGTCTCATATCGTGGCTGATTAGCTTTGCGCCATGATCTTTTGCAATTTTAATCTGTTGATTTTCGATATGGCTATCGACAAACTCCTCTATACAGCCACATTCTAAACAGATAATATGATCGTGATGCTCTTTAGCAGCAATTTCATATCTTTTGCCATTTTTATCTGTTTCTAGTGTAGTGATAAAATTTTCTTTTTCTAAAAAATTTAAGATTCGATAAATTGATGAAATCGATGTATTTTTATCTTTGATGCGTATTTCATTTGCAATTTCTTCAGGGCTCAGGTGAGTTCCGTTTTTATAAAGCACAGCAATCACTTCTTCTCGTTGTTTTGAATTTTTTAATCCATTTTTTTTGATAGAAGCTCTCAAGCGTTCAAGGATAGAATCCAAAGTTTCAAGGCGATTTTTCATAAGATATTCCTTATAAGATATAAATGTAAAAATAATTTTTTATTCTCACTTTCATCGTATTTTAACATACAAACAAAGATATTTTAAAAACAAAAATATTTTATATCTTTGAGAAAAGAGCAAAATAGGAGATTTTGTAAATATTCTTCTCAACCAGCTGAGTTTTGAAATGTATTTTTTCAACCTAATTTATTAATTTATGATATCTTTGGGTTATTTTAGCTAGACATCAGGCAAGGTAGTTGATTTATACGAAGGAGAGTTATGAGAAAGTTTTTTTGTGTGCTTTTTGGCATCGCGTTGCAAATAGCAATATTACAGGCTATGCCAATCCAAAATCCTGCAGATAAGCCAAAAGATACGCCTATACAGATTAACAGCGATGGGAAAACATATTGTTATGCACCAGTTTTTACAAAAGGAGAGGGATACATTTACATTGATTATTGTAATTCTTCATATGTGAAACCAGCACGATATGATGTTTTTCAACGCATTGGTTTTAATGTAAATGGTGTTTGGGTGTGTGCCACAGCTCCATCTTCTGTAACAGGCATTGGAGGCAAGTCAAATGAATCTTGGGATTATGTTATTTTGCGTCCTTGTGTTTTAAATGATCCAAATCAGAGATGGGTTGTCAAAAATAATGCCTTTTATAGTGCAGATGGAAAATTTAGAATAACGCACTATAAATGGTATGCAACGATCAGTAAAAATCTCTCTGGTTTTTATCAGCATACCATTAATGGCAGTATGAAATCTTGGATAGATACAATAGCACAACCAATGAATTTAAGCCTTCAAACATTTTTAGGTTGGGTTTATATCGGTCGGGGCGTATGGGGAGTTTATTATATGCGTAACAATGCCTCCTATACGGGTCCAGGTGCTCAACTTAATCTTTATTATAATCCTGAAAATGGACATATTGCTCAGTATTACCCAGAGAGTGGAGAGCTTTATTGTATGACTTCTAAAGCCAATAAATCTCAGGATTGGAATTGGGTCAAGTGGAGTTCTTGTAATGATTCTATTCCAGCTCAAAAAGATGCAACCTCTTGGGAATTATTCTTGCCAAATGGCAATCAAGGAATGTTTAGAGATTATAATGGTTACTTTCTGACCGTAACACAATATGGTCCGAATTGGGGTGTTCCCTACACTATAAAACCAACCTATGTTGATAAAACAAACTCGCCAAAATCTTTATTTATCTATTCTCCTGATTTATATAATTGGGATCGCTTTGTTGATGGAAATGTTGGAGATAATCTCCACACTTGTCCAGCTACAGGTTCTAAGCCAAAGATAAGAAAAGTAAGATCATTGCCACCAACTTTTGAATTGACAGAAGCGTGGATGAGGAGATTTTATCAAATTTCAACCAGCACTGTTTTGGGTTCTCGTGATGCCATAGGACTTTGTGGTATTTGTTTATTGCATACTTATCAGATACTTGCAGAGTTACAAGAGTATGCTTTGACAGGACCATTACAAAGCGGAGGATATTTCTTTGATACTCAGCCAGAACAAAGTCCATTCATAAGTTTTCAAAACAGATATCCTGAACTTGCAAGAAGACTGCTTGATGTGATGAATTTTTATGATTTACCGATGCAAGCAGGAGAGACGAATGTAACAAGATACAGAAGGATTCATCAAGCAATTGCTGTTTCAATGCTGCCGCAATATAATTGGAATTTTTCAGATACGGCGACAAACGAAGATGAAGTAAGAAGCTTGATTTCAAATGCACTTAGAGCACCAGTAGGGACACTATGGATGTTTAATGTTGTCAGGATCAACCCAAATGGCACTCAAAGCGGTCACGCCGAACCACTTTTGCGAACAAGAGATGGTTTGGTGGCAATCAGAACAAACAACAATGTTTTAGACTTTAATGCCTATGCAAGTCTTCTCGCTCCAATGACAACTCCTGAGCAATTTATCGATCGCATCACGATTAATCGCACAAGAACCATAGGTTTATTTACACTTTATGAGGTAACAAACTATTATGAAAATCCATTTGAAGTTTCTATCTCGCAAAATAATTGTGCAGGAGAGGGAGAAGACAGGAGAGGCAATCTCTTTTTTCCTAGATCTGGTTTGATCAATCAATGTGCATCAGGAAGATGTGCGATACAATAAAAACCCCCAACCCTAAATCATTCAATCTTTTTTAATCTCTCTATCACAGAGGGATTAAATCCGATGATTTTATGACAATGCTATTTTCACTAGTCTTTCATTTTATCAGAATTGCCATTGCTTTGAAACTTTGATTTATCAATGAAGATTGTAAAAATGAAGATTATAAATTTTGAGTATCGATCACTAGCGATGATAACTATCCACTAGAAATAAAATATAATTTGTGATTATCAGATAAGGTATCACAAAAATTTACCGAATAAATATATATTTAAGTAAAAATTAAGATTGTTTTTGTAATAATTCTGCAACTCATTGCTGTTTATTAAAAATAGCTTAAAGAGTTTAAAAATTGCATTCTATTTGAAAAGGAAAACCATGAAAAACCAAAAAATTTTTTCTGGCGAGAAGGGTTTTTCGACTCTTCTCTCATCTTCAAAAGAGTTTAATTTCTCAAAAAAATCTTTATTTAAACCAATCATTGCGAGTTCTTTGGCATTATTTTTAAGCAACTCTCTTAATGCTAATGAACTTGGTGCATCATGGACAGGTAATAAGGAAAACTGTGCTCCTAGCAAAAATTGTGCTTCTATAACTACCAATCAGATCGAAATAAAATGGGGTTCAGTAACCAGTGGTAATTATAACGTTGATTCTAAGGAGAACATTACTTCTATTACATTTAAAAAAGTGCCTTGGAGCGACCCAGACAGTACAGTTACTTTCGATGATGAACTTTTTGTTAATAATGAAATTTTTGGTTCAAACACAGACAAGGATAACCGTGGTATCGTCGTCAACCTAGTGTCTGGAAATACTTTTAATTTTAAAATAACAAAATCTAAATATGAGGGAAATATCACTGTATCAGACGGAGGTGGTTACAATGACACTATAGTTGGTTCAAAATTTAATGCAACCTTTGCACATGGGATGTCTGGCAACATCAGAATAAGCAGAACCGATAATCTTGATAGCGAGAGGAGAACCATATTTACCTTTAGCGGAGGAGATTTGGGTGCTGCAAATAAAAAAAGCACCATTACTATTGAAAGGGCTTTTGGTCTGACTAATGGTGGTGTGCTATTTGATTTTAGCAACAACGAAAGTGGTAATCTCTATGCAGATATCAAAAGCATCGATAAAGGTGGTGGTCGTGTTGTGATCCAAGGATATAAAGGTGGTACCAATGGTAAGATCACTACAACGCTGAATGGTAATATTGGTGGACAGGCATTAAGCAATGGTGTCACACGAGATCTTGTTGTCGAGCTTAAAGACACAAAAATGATCGGGGATATTATCACAGGAACCAGTAGCAATGGAAATGACTGGCAAACAAAAAAAATTACTTTTAGCAAGAGTGGTACAGGAAACGGAGGTAATACAGCAGACAGTGAATCAAATATCGTTTTAACTGGAAATATTACGAGTTATGGAACAGGAGCTTATCGATCACTTCAGAAGGACAATGGTAACCATGTAACTTTCGAATATGGCTCAATGAAAGGAGATATTACTGCAGCGAGTGCATCAAACAGAGTGGGTTATAACAAAGTTGTTTTTAAAGATGCTAATACTACCTTTTCAGGGAGAATCAGCGCAAATGGAAGTTATGTAAGACCTTCAACAAATGATATTATTTTTAGTGGTGCTAACAATACACTTAAGGAAGATCATAGTAGAAACGGAAGCTGGGATTTGATATATATCGATGGAAACGCTTCAGCTGGATCAAATAATATTATATTTGAAAACACTACTAAAAATAATACGATGAGTGGTCATATTAAAGCCGTTTCTGGAACCAATAATGTGACTTTTAAAAATACCTCAGGAACCAACGAAATTACAGACGGTGGTATCTATGCTCAAGGTTCAACTAATAATATCACTTTTGAAAGCAATACTTCAAGCAATACGATCAGTTCAGAAATCTATGCCACAGGTGGGACCAATAATATTAAATTTGGTTCTGTTACAGCAAAGCAAACAGAAGACGAAAATTCAGGAAATACTTCTGGAGTCACTAACACTATTTCAAAAAAAATTACCGCACATGGTGGAGTTAATAAAATTTTTATGAATGGAGCTAATGTCGTTTCTTCAGGAAGTATCACTGCAGGGACAGGTGGTGCCGAAGGACGAAATCTCTTTTATTTCTCTGGAGTTAGCACAAAGATAGAAAATACTTCAATCATTGCAAATAATGCAGTTAATAATAACTCAAATAAGCATAATTTCTTAAAGCTAGTGAGCAAAACAAATACGATTAATTTGGACTCTCTGCAAGCATTAGGAGGTGATAAGGCTAGAAATATTATCTCTTTAGACAATGCACAGAATACGAAAGAAGAGGCCAGCGCTAATACTGCTACCAACACATTGACCATCAAAGAGATCTCATCATCTAATGGTGGCGTTAATTTTATCGGTAAA
>X103_Eurasian_Blackcap__coassemble_228_pt1 | contig 24583 bp, 22 predicted proteins | sample X103_Eurasian_Blackcap__metabat2_low_PE_003 | metagenome-assembled genome bin X103_Eurasian_Blackcap | reverse complement strand
TTTATCATAAGGGATCATTATCAAAGGGATTTGAAATAAAGGAAATAGGGGGAATATTAGATTCCAAAAGAGATTTAGCCAAATTAGAATCCAAATTAAGCACGGTTAATCAGTCTCATTGATAAGTTTGAATATTTTAAATAGATGACTATCCAGAAATAATAAGACTTAAAAAAACTCATAGGAATTTTTGACTAGATTTTTCGACCAGATAGTGTTTGGTTATTAAATTACACAAAAGGGTATTTACGATTCATATATCAACCAGCTAGAAAAGATCATAAAAACACAAATGAGAGAACTTTAAATTAAACAAAAAAACATTAAAAAGAAAAATCAAGAATGATACTTCCAATTTCATGTCCTCCATTTAGCTGACCACTAAACTGCTTGCTCTGATATGTGGCAACATACGCAAATCTAAAGCCTTTATATAAAAATGCAAAGCCAAGTTCTGCATCATAGAGAAAATGCTCTAACTCTAAATTTCTTGGAGTTCCAAAGCTATTTCCTTGAATAAAAATATCTCTTGCAACATAAGATCCAAATACACCTGCAAAAATATAAAAAGAAAATTTATCGCTGTAGGGCATTCCGCCTGAAAAGCTTGTATTAATTTTATTTATCCCAAAATCACTATGCAAGTTATAACCAAATCTAATCCTACCTCCGCCTCCAAAAAATGTATTAGCATTTCCCAACGCTACCTTCAGAGTCGGAAGCATATCAATACCAAAATATTTAGTATCAAGCAAATCGTATTTATAAGTATATTCATAAAATAAATTAAGAATAAATTCATTGCGTATTTGAGTATTCCATCCTTTAAAAAATGGGTTATGAGTGATTTTATGAATTAAATTTTGAGTTTGCTGAGCCAATGAAGCTGGTCCAACCATACCTAACTCTAACCTGATAGTTTCTAAGCTACTTTTTCTACGATTAAATAAAAATAAATCAACACCTAAAAATCCAGCATAAGGATGATCGCTTAAATCAACTTGAGCCGATCTGGAAAATGGGGTATAAATATCCTGTCGTAACGCAACCTCATAACGAGAAAATTTTTCATCATCGTATTTGTAGCTCAAGTATTTAAGCCAACTGTCTGACAAATCATACTCTTTTGAAGTAAAGCTTAAAATTGATCCTGCAGTATAATACCGATCTGAATGTATAGATGCTCTTCTAAATTGATTAAAATATGCATCATTCTCAGAAATGATACTAAAAAAACTTTTCTGATAGGGAACAAAATCTTGAGCTCTTAATCCCAAAGGCACCAATATGACCAAAAAAAATCTCCTCGTCCAGATCATGTCTGATTACCACTCCTAACTTTAAATTTAGACTTAGAATGATCTTCTATAGCTTTGTAGATTTCAGTGTATACGACCTCGGCTGAGTTAAGCATTTTCTTAGCTGCTTCTATGCTGGGGGTTAATTTATTCTTTGCAAACTCATTATTGTCATTGTATAGCATTTTTCATCCTTTGATTTAAAATATTAAATAGATACAATCAAGATAGGTATTTATTTAAGTCCTCTCTGAATGAGGCTCTGGTTCGTTTCCAAGAGGTGAGGTAAGCTGAATAGACTGGTTTAGGTGGTGCCTCATACAATCTGATAGCGCTCTCTAGCTTAGGTAAGGTAGTAGCTTTTTGCTCTACAGCTTCATAGAAAGCGAATTGCCTATTTCTTAGCTGAGAGAATATCTCTAAGTTAATACCAAACTCATCTTTAGCCTTACCCCACACTTGCTTATTTAGAGTAAGTAATACCTCACCTACTCTATTAGCACCAGAGCAAGGTAAGTAAGGGGAAGTAACTACCAACTCGAAAAATCCGTTCTGTCCTACCACTACGGAGTCTTGTTCATACTTATAGCCAAGGTCGATTAGTATATCTTTTAAGTTCAGCTTCTTATCTATAGCAAATACGAAGAAGCTATTCTCTATGGAGACCTGAGTAGAGCCCTCCTCTTTATATCGACCAGTTACCTTAATGTAACCCAATCTAGGTAGTTTGTTTTTTGAGTCCTTAGATAACTTAATTAAGTCAGCTTCCAATGATTTGGTTCTGGCTCTGTTCTCTGCTCTTGAGTTCTCATATCTGGATAACTCAGCTAAGTCAGCCTCATTTCCGTTCTCTATTATAGCTTGTAGCTCTTGTGCAGACTTAACTCCCATAGCTTTGAATACAGCTTTTTTATAAGTTCTCTCAGCTGAGATAACGCCACACTGGGTTGTCATAACATGTTGTCTAATTCTATTTAAAGAGCTAGCAGTAATCTTATCTTGGTCTATTTTATACATTTAAGTGCCTCCAAAATCAATCTTAAATACAACAACGCAATATTTACCAATAAATGAGAACCTAAAAGCCAACTTGTTAATGATTATTTTCTATGAAAAATTCTACCGCTTGATTCTACAATCAATAAGAAAACAATAAAAAATATTTTTTAATAAAATTAAAATTTTATTCAGCCCTCAATCAATCAAGGCATTATAGAATGCTGATCATTAAATATTTCAACCATTTTTCTACTCAAGAAGCAAAAGAGACCAAAATATCCTACTTGATTTCTTTGGTTAAAAAAAGATTTTAATCAACAGGCAAATTCCCAATCCAATCTCTTATACGCTTAAAGATAATAAAATTAGCACGCTTTAAACTATTTCTTGAATCAAACTCGAGTTGATCCTGAAAAATCACAACTCCTGAGCAATCTGTGATACTAACATTTAGCACACTCTTATCTCCAAAACTCTGACCTTGCAATAAGATATGACTTGCGCTATCTAAAGGTTTTTGATTAATAAATACAAATTTAGAAAATTCCTTTGCTAGAGAATTTTGAAGGATTAAATCCAGATTTTGAGCCATAAAATTTGCTTGAGGCTTAGGCATATTTTTAGAATAAATATTTTTTAGTTTTTCTAGTTTAGGATTAAAAAATGCTTGTTGAGAAAGCGCATTAAAAGTTTTTATTTTTGGCTCTAATTTTTTGAATAACTCCTTTAATTCCAAAAAGCTTTTAAGATCTAAAAAACTACATTTTTTAAAATGATCTAAGGATACTTTTTCTAAAATTCTCTCAAGCTTCTGATGGATTTGACTTAAGAATAAATCTTTCCTAATACCCATTTTCACATAATAAATTCCATCAATTGCTTCAGCATTCAAAACTTCAACACCAACCAACTCAACATCGGCCACTTTCAATTGAAGCTCACTTGTTGCACGCTCATTTAAAGCAATATTTTGACGCTCTTGTTTAAGAGAAAAAGTAGAATCCACATCTACACGAATTAAACTTGCCAGATCGTTTAAAGCATTATTTTTTGCCTGATTGATATCTGACCCACTCCCAAGACCAATAAGCATATCATGATTTTGATTTTGAATAAACCATTTTGGAGGAGTAGCACATACGCCTACTCCAATACAAAACAAAAAGAAAAAATAAAGCCTTTTCATTATTTATCTAGATCAAATGATTCTAGATCTTTGAATTGTTTACCTAAAAGCATTTTGAGGGTTTTTTCATCTTCTTTACTCAATCTCACTAAAACATAAAGTCTAGTTCCGCTACTATCAATCCAAGTCTTTTCAGCACCCACGCCCTGTATATTTTGTTTTGCAAACTCATTAACGATACTCGTTACTTTTTCGCTGAGACTATCATTATCTCTCACGCTTTCTTTTTTAAGTTCTGCAGTTGTTTTTACAATAATTTTTTTAACCAGTTCACCTCTTGCAGAAGCAGTGGCTTCAGATCTTGCAAATTGAATATTTTTATTGATAATTGGAGCATCTCCAACAGCGCTATAACCTCCATCATTGCCCTGAATCACCCAATTAGGAGCATCCATCAGTCCAGTTTTTGCTTTTGCTTCCTTAGAAATTCCATCAAATCCACAACCAACAAATACAATCCCCACGAAACCAATTAATATAACCTTAAATAAACTGTTCATTGCATTCTCCTTACCATAAATTTGCATTACCAATTTTAGAAATGTCTTTTTGATTATCCCAAACTACTTCTCCTGTTTTAATATCTGTTAAAGTGAGTAAAATATAGTAATCTACTTTTTTATTTTTACCCATACGATGAATAGTTTGTCCGATTCTTCCAGACAACGACAAACTTGGAGCACTCAAAGTCCCTTCTTCTACGGTGGTGTATTGGTTAAACTCTTTATCATTGCGCAACTTCCTAGAATCATTAATCAAGCTATCAACACTTCCGCCACTTCTTGCAATTGCCATTGTTAGTCTAAACTTTCCGCTTTTTCTCATTGCTCTTGTCAACTCTCTGCTTAAAGCTTCAACATCAACTTTTTGTGTTGTGTCATTAACAATATCTGAAATAGCAACAATCTTTGGAGATTTTGGTTCTATTTTTTGCACATAAGGATCTTTTATGAGAGAATCTATCATCTCATTCATTGCCTGTTTTAAATTATCATAATCAAGCCCCATAGTTGTGAATTCTGTATCAGGATTTACATTCATTGCATTTGGACCACAACCCACAAAACAAATAGCCACAAAAATACAACTCACAATTTTTATAATTTTCAAACCCAGTCTCCTTCAATTATTCAAAAATTTTCATAAAAAGCTTATTGTTTCCTAGATTTCTAATATAAACAATAGCATCTTTATCTTGATTTTTTATGCTAAATTTTAGCGTATTCTGATGATTAATAATCAACTCTTTTTCTCCTTTTGTGTTTTCTATTCTTGTAATGTAAAAAGAATTAGGCAATGCGGTAACAGACCTTACATCAGCGCTTAAAATCAATCGATGTCCTAAACTCGTAAGAAAACCTAACCCTCTAAAACCTGCTTGCCTACCTAACTCTTCACTCAAAAAAGCAACGATTGCTGGTGGAATGCTTCTTAAAATTGCTCTTGTTCTAATTCCTGCTAATCTTTTATTAAATTCTGTGATCATCAAATCACTCAATGTAAAATATTTTGGAATTTCTTTATGATCAATCTGATAGCTTGTTGCAAAATCTATCCCTTTTATGATTTTTGGCTCTGCATAATTAAGCAAAATCGAACTGCTAGCTGCTGCAACAAATATTGCCCCCTCTTTTCCACTTAAAGCAACCGCAAGCATTGCAGGATTTAAAAAAATTTCTGGATTCATTGGCAAGGGAATAGAAAAAGCTAAAGTTTCTTTACTGGCATTTTTCCCATCTTCAATAATGATCCATACATATTTTTTATGATTTCCCTTTTTTCTTTTATTTAGAATAACTCTATCTTCTATTGGAATTAAAGCAAAATCATCTGCACTCATTGAAGCAATGCTAGAAAAATTGCGATTCTTTAGCTCAAAAATAAATTTTAAATAAGGGATAATTGGATTGATATACTTTTCTTTAAGCTGAGTTAGATTTTCCTCACCTTTATTTCTTGCAAAATCCATAGTCACAGCAAGATACTGATCCGTTTTGGAGGCATCATCTGAAACTTTCTTTACGGCACTGAGACCTTCTTGACTCCTTTCTAGTTCTTTTGCATAATAGGATTTTGCATCATTTTGTCTCTCTAATGCCTGATTGAGATAAACTCGAGCATCTTTATTTTTACCTTGCTGCATAGATTCAAGTGCAAGATAATAATTCACCATACTTGCTTCATAAAGATAAATAGGATAAGGCAAAGCATTGTCACTTGTTAGAATCGCACCTATACTTCCAAAAAAATTAGTTGCAAAATTTTTGATAGAATCCTGCATTAGCCTATCTGCGCTCTCTAAAAATACAATACTCTCTTTTTTATTGGCATAAAACCCAGATATACCCGCCTGAACTTGCCATAACAAATCATCACTCTTTTGCTGATGCTCTTTTATATCTTCTTGAGGCATATTTGAATTTTCTTTTGCAATATTATAGGCGGCTTCTATATCACCTCTTGTATAATAGGCCTCATTAAATTTCTCCAAATTCACTGAAGCACAACCTGTCAATAAAAAAATAATCAATATTGAAAAAATAAAAAAACTATTTTTTATCATCATTTCTAACTAACAGGGCAAAATCTCTGCATTAACATCAAAAATACAAAAACTCTTATCTCTCAAAACTCAGGTTCCAAAATTTTATTTTTCTAACTTTTAAGTCTATCACAAAACCCAAAAAATCAAGATAAAAAAATATTAACTAACTCTAATGTTAAAATAGGTAAAAAATATATTTTATATTTTTAAAACCTTATCCATTTTATTGTTTTGGTTTAAAATAGCACTATCTTTAAGATTAAAGAAGATTTTGATGAAAAAATCTTATATCCACTGTCATCCATAGCTTTTTGGCTGTCTTATCTCAAAACTCTCTTATCAATACAGAGAATTATAAAAGATTCATACAGGACAAGAAGTAATAAGTTGGTAGAAACAACTTTATAATAGACCCATACTTTCAGATGAAGAAAAAAGAATAGTTTATATCTACACATTTAGTGATTTTGTTGCAATCAATGACGAATTAAGATCGAGGAAAATCATTTTTATCATTGAGCAACCAACAAAAAGAAGTGGTTTCTGTTTTAGACCAAGCTCTATAAAAATAATAATTTTTGAAAATCTCACTACTTATTGATATGAAAATCTTTCTTTTATATCTAGATTACTTGGGAAAAATATAGTTTTTAACACTATCTATAAAAATGGAAAGTTTTAGATACAGCAGAATAAGAATTTAAAGTTTTAGTTAGTAAAAGACGCAAAGACTATGGTTTTATGTCCACTACACTGATTTGCAATAGCGTCTTTCATAACCGAGTGGTTGAGCTTGTGATAAAAGTGCCAAAATACACTTCTGCTATGTTTGTATCAACAAAAGATTTGACTACTTTTCCATCGCAGTATGAATTACTTTTTCCTAGAGATAGGACTCTAACAATTCAGGATTATAAAATCTCAAAAGACAGAAATAAAATTAGCATTCTTGTAGAAATGAATGGCTCTTGCTATTTGGGAAAAACTTGTGAAATAAAAAAGTGGATAACTTAAAACAACCACTCAAAGAAAACAGATTTTAATAATTTATGAAGATAAAAAAAGGGGGTGTCACTTTACTTATCACTATCTCTATATTTAAATTTTGATGGAAGCAACAAAGTCTAGTTTTACTTCTATGCAAAATTACTTTATATTGCCAGAAATAGCTTAAAAGGACTTACGACTATTGTAATAATTTAAGATCTTTTTAATGTCTCTTTTCTCTATATTCTTCATATAGTTTTCCATAAATTGCCAGTTAGGACTACCTTTAGAATCTATGGGGAGTAGTATTTTTCCTCTTTTTAACCTAGTAAGAGTTGCACCATTTCCACCCCAATTAAATTTTTGCATAAATTTTTTGAGCTCAACAATAACAAAAAATGCGTTATATCTATTTAATTGATTATTTTTAAGAATTTGAATATTTTGCCCAGTATAAAAAATATTATTTTGATAAAAAGCTGTTTGTGTATCTAATCCTATGGTTATTACATTGGCTTCATTATATTTATATCCATCTTGTTTACCTATAAAATCATCTATACCATTGATTTTATCGCTTCTTGTAATATAAGGATAGTTTCCTTTTTCACCATTTAATTTATTTTTATCAATCCCACTTGAAGTTGCCTTAATTTCAAAAATTTTCCCTATAACAAATTCTCTCCACTCAACATTTTCTAACTGCTTTTGATTTTGGATAAATTTTTTATATTCATCTAAATCAAATCCCCCCCCCCCCGTTGTTTTCATTTAATTTCGCATTATAATAAGCTGTAATTTTTTCCAAATGTTCTTTTTCTATGGCTTTCATATAATCTTCCATAAATTGCCAATTTGGATTATTCATTTCATCTTTTGGGAGTTGTATAATTTGTCTTTTTAATCTTTCTGTAAAAGCTTTATATCCAAAAGCAAATTTTGAAGCATTATTTTTAATAATATTTGCTAAAAATAAACCATTATATTTATTTAATTTTTCATTTCCAAACATTGTAATCTCATCACTAGCAGTAAAATTTCCTTCTATGTAATAACAATCACAAAATGTCGTAATAATAATTTTATCTTTCTCTACAAATAAAGGATTGCTGATTAAATCTGTTAATCCATTATTTTCTTTACTTGCTGAATAATAAGGTATCTTACCTTTTATCCTATCTTTTTCAATTAATCTTTTACCCCTTTTAATTTCACTAAAAATTTGCTCTAAAGTAAATTCTTTCCATTTTATATTTTCTAATTTTAAATTTTCTTTTGCAATTTTCATGAGGCCATCCTCAATGAAAATGCTTTGTTCTCTAAAGGTATTATTACAACTAGATAATACCCCCCCCCCCCCCCGTAACTGAATAATTTTTTATTGTAATAACTTAAGATGCTTTTTATATAGTTTTGTTCTATTTCTTTCATATAGCTTTCCATAAAGCTATAATTTGGGTTTCCTTTAGAGTCTATCGGGAGCATTATTTTACAATTATCAGCATTTGTCTGTCTAAATTGCTTTCCATAAGAATATTTACTCTTTTGCATATTTACACAACATACAGTGAACAATTTTACATATTTTGAAAGTTTTTGATTAAGAAAAAAATAAATATTATCATCTCCTGAAGCTTTGTATGGATGATAAAAAGCATTGCCAAACATATCTATAGAAATAAAATCTTCATAGACAGGCATATTATAATTACTAATAAATGAAGAAATACCATTACTACTTTCACCTGCTGTAAGCAAAGGTATCTCTCCAACTATTCTATGTTTTTCAATTAAACGTTTACCATGATAATTATCAAATACATCACTAATCTTAAATTCTCTCCACTCTACACTAGCTAGATCATTTTTCATCTTTTTTATCCTCTAAACCAAAAAGATAGCCTCTGCCATGTGTTATCATATTGAATTCAAAAGTTAAATAATCTGCCATTGTTTTTTCAAATTCTTCATGCGTTGGAATCTCATCGTTAAAATAATAAAAACTATGTAGCCACTCATCATTTGGCTCTATAGTAGTTTTTACACAAAATTTACTTGGAGCTTCTATCTCATCACGCCATACTTTTAAAAGATAAGCTTTTTTATCTTGTGCATGTATGCTTTCAACCAAACCCTTATGCTTTTGCACTTCATAACCATCATCTTCAAAATTGATAAATTTAACTATCTTATCTTTATAGTGCGGAATTCCTGCTGTAAAAACTGCTATACAAGGATTAGTCCCCACTCCATAAAAGGTATTCTTATTTAAAGTAATCACTCCTTCTAAGGTATGATTTTTAAGAATGCTTTCTTTGATTATCTTTTCTTCTCTGCTTTTTCCAGTCATTGCAGATTGCGGAACGATTACTACAACTTTTCCATCTTTTAGTATGGAATTTAATAAATGCTCACTAAAAGCAATTTCTGTTAAATTTTTATCAATCTTACCTTGAGAATAAGGTGGATTCATAAATCCTATATTGGCCCTAAAATCTTCTTGAAGTCTAAGTGGATTTTGCTTTAAAAAATCTTCATCATCTAAATTGCTTTTACCATCGCCCCTTAAAACCATATTAGCAGTAGCAACAGCAAACATAAAAGATTGAAGTTCAAAGCCAAAAAGTTGATTTTTCTTTATCTCTTCTTTTTGTCTTTCATCTTTAGCTTGTAAGAGCATATAATCCATAGCTGTGATTAAAAATCCTGCTGTCCCACAACAAGGATCAAGCACTCTATCGCTAGGTTTTAAATTAATCAAATCACAAAAAAGCTCTGTAATGTGATGCGGGGTTAAAACTATACCTAAAGTTTGACCATCACCTCCGCTAAAACGCATAAATTCACTATAAAAAATCCCTAAATAATCATTAGAATTTTTAATCCTATCAATAGAATCAAAAATATTTTCTTTGATAAATTTAGCATAGTGCTTTAAAGGGGTAGAATTTATCCTAAGGCCTTTTTTGTCTATAATCTCGCATATTTCATTAATCTTTTTTGTATCTTTAATCACTGAAAATTGATTTAAAACCTTATCAAATTTTACTTCTGGGGCAAGTTGCGATCTTTTTAAATTTGACTTAATGAGTTCATAAATTTTAAAGCCATCTGTATCTACAGTATCATTATTTAAATAATCTAAATTTAAATTTTTCACTTTCATCTCATCTAATGCAAGTAAAATTCCAGCCACTACTAAAGGCTTGTTTCTATCATCTAATGCACCATAATTACGCAAGTCTTCATGCAAAATGCTTGCAATTTTTTCTATTTCCTCTTTTGTTCTTTGCTTACTAGATTCCTCTTTTAATACCTCTCTTCTGTAATATTCCTCTATATTCCTCTCGTTTAAAAGCGTAAAGGTTTCTATATCTTCTAAAGGCTCTTTAATAAGTGCTCCATTATCAATAAACATTGGAGTAATTCTATGTCTTTTCCTATCACCACTTACAGCGATTGCAAAAACTTTTTTATAAATATTTTGATTATTAATAATTTGCTTTGCATACCATAAAGCACCATTTAATGCATAATTTTCTATATCTTTTTGCTCTTGTGAGATAAGATCACCTTCATTTCTTTTAATATGTTTGCTAAGATCTGCTTTATTTTCAATAACTATTACAAAATCTTTTACTACTCCACAATACTCAGGATATCCTTGTTTATTTGTTCCTTTTTTTGAAGCATTTTTTAGGGCTTCATTTAACTCTTTAATATCTGATCCTTGATAAGTTAAATTTATACCTGCTTCTTCTAAAAGTTTATATACAAATAAATCTGTTTGTCCTTCTTTTCTCATCATCTGTCCTTGTTTTTTGATTACTTTTACCAATAAAACCTTTTTATTTTTAAATCTAGCCTTTCAAGAAAGCATAATACTTTTTAAGCACAGCTAATAATTTTCATTCCCACTCGATCGTTCCTGGTGGTTTGCTTGTAATATCATACACCACGCGATTTATTCCTTCTACTTCATTGATAATACGATTAGATACATTTTCTAAAAACTGATGTGAAAGATGCGAAAAAGTCGCTGTCATTCCATCAACTGCTTCTACAGCACGCAAACATACCGTATTGTCATATGTGCGATTATCCCCCATTACCCCAACACTTTTTACATTTAAAAGCACACAAAAAGCTTGCCATACTTGATTATAAAGTCCATTTTTATGCAATTCTTCAATAAAAATACTATCCGCTCTTTTTAAGAGTTCTAAATCTCTCTGATTGACTTCTCCCATAATACGAATTGCTAACCCTGGGCCTGGGAATGGATGTCGCATCAGCATTGATTCTGGCATTCCTAGCTCTCTTCCTAATGCCCTCACTTCATCTTTAAACAATTCTCTCAATGGTTCAATCAATTCAAATTTCATCCAGTCAGGCAATCCCCCAACATTGTGATGAGATTTGATCGTCTTACTCGGACCTTTGATACTCACAGATTCTATTACATCAGGATAGAGCGTCCCTTGGGCTAGGAATTTAATCTCTCCATTAGCATTGTGTTTTTTTGCCTCTTTTTCAAAAACTTCAATAAAACTCTCGCCAATAATTTTGCGTTTTTTCTCTGGATCTGTTACACCTTTCAATCTCCCTAAAAACACTTCACTTGCATCGATAGTGATTAAAGGAACGCCTAAATTTTCTCTAAACATCATCTCTACAGCTTCCCGCTCACCTGCTCTCAAAAGACCATGATCGACAAATACTGGTATGAGTCTATCACCTATGGCGCGATACAGAAGTGTAGCAACTACACTAGAATCCACTCCCCCACTCACTGCACAAAGCACCTTTCCTTCTTTTACCACCTCACGCAATCTTAAAATCTCAGTTTCTGCAAAATTACACATATTCCAATCAGAGCTGGTCTTACAAATATGGATAGCAAAATTCTTTAACATAACACCCCCATATTCGCTATGTGCTACTTCTGGATGAAATTGCAAGGCATAAATTCTTTTTTCCAAATCTGCAATCGCACAATAATGCGTATTGCCACTTTTTGCTAGTTCTACAAAGCCTTGTGGGATCTCTTCTACTTTATCTGCATGACTCATCCACACAATGCTTCTTTGCTCTATGTTATCAAAAATAAAATCTTGTGCAATGATCTCTAAATCAGCCTTACCAAATTCTTGAGCCTCTGCTCTAATGACCTTACCTCCAAAATAATGAGCAATGTATTGCATTCCATAACAAATCCCCAAAATTGGAATACCTAAGTCAAAAATCCTCTCATCTGGCTTATAAGCATCTTTTTCATAAACACTGGCAGGACCACCACTTAAAATAATTCCTTTAGGATTTTTTGATCTGATAGAATCGATTTTTTCAAAATAAGGCACAATCTCTGTATAAACCCCAAATTCTCTTAATCTTCTAGCAATAAGTTGGGTATATTGACTCCCAAAGTCCAAGACTAAAATCTCTATTCCTTGCATCTCTTGTTTCCTTATTATCAATAAGCTCAAATGTAATTCTATTTTTTTTAATCTTAAAAAAAGCTTTACAATAAAAATTAAAGCATTGTCAAAAAGAAAAATTATTTTTGGAATGAATATTGCTTGACTATATCAAAATTTTTGTTTTAAAGGATTTGAAAATGTTACGATCGCTTTGGTCTGGTGTCAGTGGAATGCAAGCACACCAAATTGCACTTGATGTAGAGAGCAATAATATCGCGAATGTCAATACCGTTGGTTTCAAATACTCTCGTGCTTCATTTGTAGATATGCTCTCTCAAACTAAACTCATCGCTACTTCTCCTTACCAAAATGGACTAGGAGGACAAAACGATCTATCTGTAGGTCTTGGTGTTGGTGTAAATAATACAACAAAAGTTTTTTCTCAAGGAAATACTCAAAACACAGATGTAAAGACAGATCTTGCCATTCAAGGAGATGGTTTTTTCATCATCTCTCCTGACAGAGGAACGACACAAAACTTTACTAGAGATGGAGAGTTTTTATTTGATGCAAACGGAAACCTTGTAACCAATGGTGGTTATGTTGTTCAAGGTTGGATGAAAGGCGATTTAAATAACGCAAACAAAATGAGTGAAGCTGACTTTTTTAAAATTGACAACACAGGTCCTATTCAAAATATTCAAATCGATCCTGCAATGGTAATGCCAGCGCGTGCAAGTACAAAAATTTCTCTACGCGCTAATCTCTCTGCTGGGAAACATGTTGATCAAATCGGTAATATTTTTGCACTAGATTCTGCAGTAAAGACTCCATCTGATGGAATCAATCCAGTTTATGATTCAGATTCTAAACTCACTCAAAAGGGTGAAGATTTTGGTGCCCTATTTAATCAAGATGGTGATGCTTTCTCTCTCACAGAGAATCAAGGAATTTGGGTTAGTTATAAAACCTCTGAAATGAGAAATGAGGTCATAGATAGCAATGAAGAAAGTAGCATTGGTATCAATGGAACAACCATCTCTTTTACCAATGATTCTGGTGCAACAAATGTCAGTTCTATTGTTGCAGCCCAAAATGCAATCAATGCTCACAAGCACGAAACAGGTGTTGAAGCCTATATTGACAATGGTATTTTAAGGCTAGAAAATAAAAATGAGTTAGATGGTGATGAAAGTGTTAAAAATATTCGTGTTACAGCCTCTGGAACTGGTGCATTTGCAAACTTCATTGAAGGAGATGCTGATATCACATCATTTAGATATCGCTATACAAGTTCTCTTAGTCCAGATTCTGGAACAGGACAATTCAGAACAACGGAAGATTTAAGAGCGTTGATGCAATATGATGCCAACTTAATTAAAGATCCAACAAAAGCATATGCAGATAGCACTGCAAGCGTTTCTGTTAAGATCAACAAATATGGAATGTTTGAAATTCAAAACAAAGATAATGGAGATGAGATCAAACAAAATCTCAATATCTTCATTTCAGGATATGCTTCTGATAATGTAACAAACAATGTTCTTTTCAAGGATACAATGAAAGCTCTCAATACTGCTTCTTTAGTGGAAGGTGGTATCTCAAGTTCCACTTCTAAAATTGGTCATGCAATTCACACATCAAGTGTTGATGTTGTTGATAGTCTAGGAACAAAACACACAATTAGATTTGAATTTTATAAGAGTGGTGGATCAGAATGGAATTTCAGAGTCGTTGTCCCAGAACCATCGGAGCTATACGGAAGTTCTGGATCTCGCCCAAATATTTTTGAAGGTGGTCGCATTCGTTTCAATAGCGATGGAAGTCTTGCAAGTATGAATCCACCAGTTATTCAATTTGATCCTAAAAATGGAGCAAATGCTCCTCAAAGAATTGATCTTGCCTTTGGAAAAAGTGGAGGATTTGGAGGGCTAACAAGTGTAGATAAGCAATCTGAAACCTACACCATTAGTCAAGATGGCTATCAAGCTGGAGATTTGATTGATGTTCGCTTTGATAGCAATGGTTCATTATTAGGCGGTTTTAGCAATGGAAGAACTCTTGCACTTGCTCAAGTAGCCCTTGCAAATTTTGCAAACAACTCTGGTCTGCAGGCAGAGGGAGGAAATGTTTTTTCTGCAAGCGGAAACTCAGGGCAACCTATCATAGGGGCTGCAAATACTGGAAGACGAGGTAGCGTTTCTGGGTCAAAACTCGAAATGAGTAATGTTGATCTCTCAAGATCACTCACTCAACTTATTGTGGTTCAAAGAGGTTTTCAAGCAAACTCTAAAGCTGTTACAACCTCAGATCAAGTACTCAATACATTACTCAATCTCAAACAATAATTTTCAATAACTCCTATCACTAGTTTTCATTCAAATAAAGCTAGTGATACTTTATTTTAATCCTTACTTAATCTTTTTGCGCTAGAATTACCCTAGCATTTTATCAATAGGAAATAATAATGGGATTAAGAGTTTTTATTTGGCTTTCAATATCTTTTATTTTTCTTTTTGCAAACTCGCTCAAAGAGACTAACTATCCTTATTCCTCCCATTCTTATGCTCACCAAACCCCACCAGATGAAATTCAAGGAAATTTTAAAATCACGCGTGTCATTATTAAAAATCAAGACCTTAAACTAAATTCTGGAAAACTAGTCTTTAATGCAGGGAGATATAACGGGACAATCGGTTGTAATTACTTTTTTGGTGATTATAAAATCAATAGCAAATCTCAACCTACTTTACTTTTTTTACATGCTGGGGCTTCAACAAGAAAATTTTGCGGTTCATTTGATCAAGCAGAAAGGGTTTTTTTGGGATACCTTGCAGGTAAATTTTATATTTTTCCAAAAGGAAGAGGAGTTTATTTAATCCAAAATCAATATCTAAAAATTTGGCTCACAAGAGAATTAAAATACTGATAATTTTTCAAACTCTTGCATAGTTAAAAATCATCTTAAAAATTAAAATAAAGTTACTTTTTTTCAAATAATTTTAAATAATATTTAACTTTTTTGCACTAATTAATCATAGAACTGCTATCTTAGAGAAAATCCCTACTATACAAAGGCAGTTTTATGAGTTTTGATAAATTTAAAAAAGATTCTAAGGCTATTCTCAAGGTTGGAAGTGGTAATTTTTTAGAAATGTATGACTTTTCTATCTTTGGTCTTTATGCCCCTATTATTGCAAAAATATTTTTTCCTAATTCAAACCAACTTGTAGCAATCATACAAACTTTTATGGTTTTTGCTGCTGGTAGCTTTATGCGCCCAGTTGGAGCAATTTTTTTAGGTGCTTATATGGATAAATTTGGGCGTAAAAATGGTCTAATGGTAACTCTTACTCTTATGGCTATTGGAACAGCTTCAATCGCCTTGTGTCCAAGCTATAAAGATATTGGTATTCTTGCACCAATCATTGTTGTTATAGGACGGCTCATTCAAGGTTTTAGCGCAGGAGCAGAACTAGGTGGAGTTGTAATTTATTTAAGCGAGATTGCTCCCAAAGGTCTTAAGGGATTTTATGTTGCTTGGCAAAGTGCTTCACAACAAGTCGCCACAGCCTTTGCAGCAGGTCTTGGTTTAGCTCTTCACTATCTTTTGGGCGAAGAGTTTTTAACACAAAGTTGGGGTTGGAGAATTCCTTTTTTAATTGGATGTCTTGTGATTCCTCTTTTATTTATCATCAGAAGATCGCTTGAAGAAACACCCGAATTTTCTGGAAAAAAGCAGCAGCCCAAAACTTTAACTTCAATGATAAAAAATGCTTGTCTTAATTTTAGACTTGTTATCGCTGGTGTTGCCTTGATTATGACAACAACAACTTTTTATTATTTCATCACAGTCTATACACCAACTTATGCTAAAAATATTTTACATTTTTCTAATATACAAGGATTTGGTGTTACGGCTCTTGTGGCTATCAATAATCTATTCTGGTTACTTGTATCAGGATATATTGGCGATAAAATTAGCAGAAAACCTGTTTTGATTTTTGCAACCATTCTTGGACTATTTACAGCCTATCCTGTTTTATATCTACTAACACAACATACAACTCTGTCCATGCTGATATTCTCAGAGCTATGGTTGAGTTTTATTTATGGAGTTTATAACGGAACAGTAACGATTGCACTTGCAGAAATTGTTCCAAAAGAAGTGAAAGCTTTAGGTTTTTCTTTTGCTTACTCAATAGCTGTGGCAATCTTTGGAGGATTAACCCCAACAATCTCCACAGAACTTATCTCTTTAACCAATAATCCAGCTATCCCTGGTTTATGGCTTTCCTTTGTGGCTTTATGTTCACTCACAGCAACAATTTATGTTTATTCTAGAAAAGATCTTTATGCTCGCCAAGCCTAAGCGATCAATCGCTTAGGCTGAGGCCTTATCTAATCTTTGCCTCTATTCTCTCTCCATTCCTCACAAACTCTATTTCTGATCCTGAGGCAATTTTATTTTCTAAAATCAATTCTGCTAATTGATCTTCAACTTCCTCATAGATCGCTCTCTTTAAAGGTCTGGCACCATAAATGGGATCAAATCCAATTTGTGCAATCAGCTCCTTAGCCTCTTGAGAAAGAGAAATTGTTATCTCTTTTTCTGCAAGCTTCTTTCGAATTTCTTCAAATAAAATATCCACAATCCCAACAATTCCATTGAGATCAAGAGGATTAAAAATGACAATATCATCTAAACGATTTAAAAACTCTGGTTTAAAATAAGATTTTAAAGTTTGTTCAATTGCCTTTTTTCTTTCTTCTTTTTCTTTTATTTCTAGTATTTTATCACTTCCAATATTACTGGTTAAAATAATGATTGTATTTCTAAAATCAACCAACACTCCTTTACTATCTGTTAGCCTTCCTTCATCTAAAACCTGCAAGAGCAAATTAAAAACATCAGGATGCGCTTTTTCAATCTCATCAAATAACACCACACTATAAGGTTTTCTGCGCACTGCTTCTGTAAGTTGTCCTCCTTCTTCATACCCTACATATCCTGGAGGTGCCCCCACAAGACGACTAACTGTATGTTTTTCCATATACTCACTCATATCAATACGAATGAGATTTTTATCACTATCAAACAAAAATTTTGCAAGAGTTTTTGCACTTTGAGTTTTTCCTACCCCTGTAGGACCTAAAAACAAAAAGCTACCGATCGGACGATTAGCCTCACTGATTCCTGCTTTGTTTCTTTTGATTGCTCTTGAAATGGATTTTAATGCTTCTTCTTGACCAACAACACTCTTTCCTAATTCTTCTTGAATATTTAAGATTTTTTCTCTCTCGCTTTGAAGCATTTTTCTTACAGGAATTTGAGTCCAACGAGAAACAATTTCTGCAATCCCCTCTTCTGTTAAAGCATTTTTAAGTAGAGTTCCATTCTTTTGCATTTCTTCCCACTGAACCTCTAATTTCTTCACTTCTTCTTGTTTTTCCCTGATTTTTCCATATTCAATTTCCGCTGCTTTGTTATAATCACCATTTCTTTTTGCAATTTCTGCTTCTCTTTTTAAAGAATCAATTGCATTTTTGATTTCAGCAATTCCTCTAAATACAGATTTTTCATTCTCAAACTGCAAATTTAATGATTGACATTTTTCATTCAGATCACTGAGTTCTTTTTCTATCTCATCTAAATGGGATTGATTACTCTCTTTATTTTCCATTTTGAGTGCTTCTCTTTCCACCTCTAAACGCTGTATATTTCGCTTAGTTATTCTCAATGCCGAAGGTTCTGATTCAATTTGCATTTTCAGCTCTGCTGCTCCTTCATCAATTAAATCAATAGCCTTATCAGGCAAAAAACGATCCGTAATGTATCGATGAGAGAGTTTTACGGCACTCACAAGAGCAGAGTCTGTGATGCTTACATTGTGATGAGTTTCTAACTTTTCCTTAATGCCTCTTAAAATCTGAATTGCCTCATTAACATTTGGTTCATTTAAAAATACAGGTTGAAATCTCCTTGTTAAAGCCGCATCTTTTTCAAAATATCGACGATATTCTTTCAGTGTTGTTGCCCCAATGGTATGCAACTCACCTCTTGCCAATGCAGGTTTTAATAAATTTGCCGCATCCATACTTCCTTCACTTGCTCCAGCACCAACAATTGTATGGATTTCATCAATAAACAAAATAATATTGCCCGCCTTTTTTACTTCATCAATCACACTTTTAAGTCGTTCTTCAAATTCACCTCGATATTTTGCACCAGCAATAAGAGCACTCATATCAAGTGCAATCACACGCTTATTTTGCAGACTTAGAGGAACTTCTTTTTTTACGATTTGTTGAGCAAGACCTTCTACAACAGCTGTTTTACCCACTCCAGGTTCTCCTAATAAAATAGGGTTATTTTTAGTTTTTCTAATTAAAATCTGCATCATTCTTGTGATTTCTTCATCTCTACCTATCACAGGATCCAGAAGATTATCCATTGCTTTTTTAGTCAAATCAATGCCAAATTTTTCTAAAGATTCAAAATTAGAATCTGATCCAGCATCTTCAATTTTTCTCCCTGCTCTTAATGATTCTAAAGTTTTTTTCAACTCCATTAAATCCACATCTCCATCAAAAATATCCTTGATCAAGTGAAGATTGGCTAAAATAAAGCAATCCACTGCAATGAATTTATCTCCATTTTTTATCGCTAATCCATCGGCCTCATCAAACGCTTCTTTAAGCTTTAAAGAAAGGGTAATATTTTCTTTTGAAACCTGAGAAGAATGTGGAAGCTTTTGCACATAAGATCTAACACGAAGCTCTAAGCTTGCTATATCAATATGATTTTTAAGCAACGCTTTAACAAGCAAAGAATTAGAATTAACAAGAAGCGCCCAAATAACATGCGAAAAATCAACTTCCTGATTTTTTTGATGCAGAGCTAACCCAATCGCAGAATTAAGACTTTCTTTTAATTGATCAGTCATTTTTTCAAATGTATTCATTTATAAACTCCTTAACTTTTATATTGGTTTAATTATATAACTTTAGTCATTTAATATCAAGTTATTTTACTCTTTTTGACTTAATTTTAAAAAATAATCGTATTTTTATAAAAAACTTGATACAAAATTCACTTATTATATTTTTATAAGCCACCTCTTAAAATAGTCATGTTAATAAAAATACGCCATTCTTTTGATAAAATTCCATAAAATTAAAAATTATCTTAGGGTTTTATCATATGATTCAGAAAAAATATCAAAAAAAACATGTTTTTTATTTCACATTGGCCGTTTTACTCTCTCTTGGATTAACAACTCTTGTTTCCCCTTTAATTTTAAAAGCAGAGGTTCAAAAATCTTCTAAAACAACTCAAAAAGACAGAATTCAGGCTTATGAAAAATTAACAAAAGCCATCAATACTGTTGAGAGCTATTATGTTGATGACATCAACATAAATGACATCGTAGATAAAGCAATATCTGGGCTTTTAACCAACCTTGATGCCCATTCTGACTATCTGACAGAAAAAAAGTTTAAAGATTTGCAAGCTCAAACCGAAGGAGAGTTTGGTGGTCTAGGGATCACTGTGGGAATGAAAGACGGAGCATTAACCGTTATTGCACCGCTTGATGATACACCTGCACAGAAAGCAGGACTAAAAAGTGGAGATATTATCCTTAAAATCAATAATGAAAGCACTTTAAATATGAGCATTGATGATGCGGTAAATAAAATGAGAGGAAAACCAAAAACCTCAATCAATCTTACAATTTACAGAAAAAATACCCCAAAACCTCTAGAATTCAAAATCACTAGAGACATCATTCAAGTTAAATCAGTCCATGCTAAAAAAATTCAAAATGAAAACTTTTTATATGTTAGAGTTAATTCCTTTGATAAGAATGTAACTGATTCTGTTAAAACCGCCCTCAGTAAGGCTGGAAAAATACAAGGTATTGTTTTAGACTTACGCAATAATCCAGGGGGGTTACTCAATCAGGCTGTAGGACTTTCTAACCTCTTTATCAAAGAAGGAGTTCTTGTTTCTCAAAAAGGAAAAGTAAAACAAGAAAATCTTGAATATAAAGCCGATGGAAAGGCTCCTTATGCTCATCTTCCTATTGTGGTTCTCATTAATGGGGGAACTGCTAGTGCAAGCGAGATTGTATCAGGTGCATTGCAAGATTATAAGCGCGCAATCATTGTCGGAGAAAATTCTTTTGGAAAAGGAAGCGTTCAAGTTGTCTTACCTATTGATGCAACTTCTGCACTCAAGCTCACCACTGCTAAATATTATCTTCCAAGCGGACGCACAATTCAAGCAATTGGTATCACTCCAGACATCATCGTTCATCCAGGAGCAGTCCCACAAAATGATGGTGGATTTGAAATCAAAGAAGCGGATTTAAAAAATCATCTTGAAAACGAACTGGCAAAACTTGATGAAAATAAAACCACAACAGACAAAAACCCTAATAAGCATTCAAATAAAACATCAAATAAAGCTCAGCAAGAAAAAGATTCTGAAATAACCCAAAAAGAAATTAATAATGACATTCAGCTAAAAACTGCGATTGATTTACTAAAAAGCTGGAACATTATTGATCCATCAAAAAATATAGCAAAAACAAAAACCGAAAAACCAAAAGTTAGCTCGACTAAAAAATAAGGATTGCTGAATGAAAGATATAAAACAACAAGAACTTCTTTATGAGGGGAAAGGCAAAAAGATATTTGCAACACAAGAAAAGGATCTCATTATCGCGGAATTTAAAGATGATTTAACCGCCTTCAATGCTAAGAAAAAATCTCAAGAATCTGGAAAAGGTAAGCTTAATTGCAAAATCACAAGTTTGATTTTTGATCTGCTTGAAAGATCGGGAATCAAAACCCATTTTCAAGGAAATATTGATGAAAATCGCATTCTTTGCAAAAAGGTAGAGATTATTCCTATTGAAGTTGTTGTCCGCAATGTTGCCACAGGCTCTATAAGCAAAAGATTAGGCATCACAGATGGTTTAAAATTACCATTTAGCTTGGTTGAATTCTACTATAAGAATGATGATCTTGATGATCCTATCATTACAGATGAACATTGCAAAATTCTCAATATTACACAAAATCAAGAAGAGCTTGACTTTCTTAAAACACAAGCAAGAAAAATTAATACTATCCTTACAGATTTTTTCATACAAAGACAATTACGCCTTATTGATTTTAAAATAGAATTTGGACGAAGCTCTAGTGGAGACATACTGCTTGCTGATGAAATCAGTCCAGATAGTTGTAGATTTTGGGATAAAGATAGTAATGCCAAACTTGATAAAGATGTTTTTAGACAAGATCTCGGTAGTGTCAAAGTCGCCTATGAAGAAGTTTTAAATCGAATTTTAAAATAAGGAAAATGTCACAATGAAAGCTTTAGTTACAATCACTTTTAAAAATGGCGTTTTAGATCCCGAAGCAAAAGCCATACAAAATGCGCTCCATTCTCTTGAATTTAGTGAAGTTAGTCAAGTATCTGTGAGTAAAATTATCACACTCTATTTTGATCACAAGGATTCCCAAAAGGCTTTAGAGCAAAGCAAACAAATGGCTGAAGAATTACTTGCAAATCTCGTGATTCAAGACTATTTTATTGAAATTGAACAATAAAGGAAGATGATGGTTGCCATTATTAGATTTTTAGGCACAAACTGCGATTATGATATGAATTTTGTTTATCAAGATCTTTTAAAACAAGAATGTGCTTTTGTTTGGCACAAAGAAAAATCTTTGCCTAGTGGAACCAAGCTTGTTGTCTTGCCAGGCGGTTTTAGTTATGGTGATTATTTAAGAAGTGGTGCGATTGCAAGCACAGCTCCAATTATGGGTGCAATTAAAAATTTTGCAAACAAAGGTGGCTTAGTCCTTGGAATTTGTAATGGTTTTCAAATCCTCACAGAATCAGGGCTTTTACCTGGAGCACTAAAACGCAATATTCATCTTAATTTCATTTGCAACCATCAAGAATTAATTATTGAAAATAACGATAATATATTTTTAAAAAGCTATCAAAAAAAAGAGAGAATCTCTCTTCCTATTGCTCACGCTGATGGAAACTTTTATGCTGATCAAAAAACATTAGAAGAACTAGAAGACAACCGACAAATTCTTTGCTCTTATGTTCATAACCCAAATGGTTCAGTTAAAAATATAGCAGGGATATGCAATAAAGATAAAAATGTTTTTGGTCTTATGCCTCATCCAGAAAGAGCAAGCGATAAAACACTTGGAAATACCCAAGGACTACAAATGCTTCGCAACTTATGTGAGCTTTAAGAATGAAAAAAATTCTTTTGTGTTTAGGTTTTTGTTTAGGCTTTTTGGGCGCAGAAAGCAGTCTTGATAATCTTCCTATATCTCCTTCAAAGATTGTGTATATTAAAAATATTACACCAAAAGAAACTCTTGAAAAAACGCTTTATATTGGACAGAAAATATCTGTAACCTATAGCCTACTCTTACTCTCTTCAGCTCAACTGGTAGATGTTGATTTTGATACTCCCATTGATCCAAAATTGATTGAACTTATCAATTCTGATGATATTTCTTGGAAGCTTCAAGAAAATGGCTCTTATCAAGCAACCTATATCTATAAAATTCTAAGCAAAAAGGCTACTATCCCTCAAATCAGAGCAACAGCAATTTCAAATAATCAAAAATACAAAGATATCACTATCTCTCCTAAAATCAGTCTTGATATTTATGATCTTAGAAACAATCCACAATATTCTGGGGTTGTCGGTAATGCACTAAAGATAAAACATACAAAAACTAAGATGTATGACAATGATAATACAATCACTATTCTTGAGCTTGAATCAGAAAAAGCAAACTTAGAAGATTTTTCTATACCTAACAAAGAGATCATTAAACAAGGTTTTCAAACAATTGATACAGATAAGGGGATTTATTATTTTATTCTTCCTCGAACAGTTTCTAATTTAAGTTTTGATTTTTTTTCATTACCAATTAATCAATTTCAAAGCCTTAAAATTCCTATTGTTATCAGTTATGATAATGTAGCCGCACAAGATGATCTTAAACCTAAAAATATTTTTCTACTTTATTCGACACTTTTTATGATACTTGGTATCATTGTTTCTTTTGCGATTTACTTTTTCTTTTGGCGACACAAAACAATGCTCGTCATTGCCATTGTTCTTATTATCTGGCTTGTTTGGCATATTTTTTATCATCACAATCTAACAATAAAACTCGGGGAAGAAATTAAAATTTTACCTACACAAAACTCGACTACTCTTTTTGTTGCAGATCGCACAATGGAGGTTCAAGTTATCGGTTCTCATGGAGATTTTTATAAAATTCAAACGCCCGATGACAGAATTGGTTGGATTAAAAAAAGGAGATAGGATTGAATAAGATCAAAGGTATTTACACAGGACTTGTAATGGCTATCGGATTAGCTGTTATTATCATTTTTCTATTTTTAACAAGAAAGAACAATAATGCTCTTAATGCCAGAAGAGCGTGCAAGATCTGGTTTCCCCTCTGCGGTCTTAAGCTTGAAAAAGTAGGAGATTTTGATACAAGCGCACAGCTTATTATTATGAATCATCAAAGCCTCACTGATATCATGTGCCTTGAAGCGTATCATCCGCAAAATATATGCTGGATAGCAAAAAAAGAGTTAGGAGAAATACCTTTTTATGGTCAAGCACTTAAATTGCCAGAAATGATTTTAATTGACCGTGAAGATAAAAAAGGCTTAGCTTTTTTATTGCGAAGCGTTAAGGAAAAACTATCTCAAAAAAGACCCATCGTTATCTTTCCCGAAGGAACTCGAAGCAAGGGAGATGAAAACTTTCTTTCATTTAAAACTGGCGCAAAGCTTTTGGCTGAAAAATTTAATCTTAAAATTCAACCAATCGTCGTTATCCATACAAAAAAGCTATTTAACACTAGCCCCATTGAAAGCAAAACCAGTAAAGCCAGAATGGTTTTGATGGAATCTTTTATGCCTGAGTCTGAAAATTGGTATGAAGATCTACAAGAAAGAATGCACCAAACATATCTCAAACATTATTATGAACTAGAATCCCAGCTTAAATCATAAAAAGTTTTATTTATTCGCTTAAAATTTTATTTCAATCCCTTCGAGCTTGAGCTGATTAAGAAA
>X103_Eurasian_Blackcap__coassemble_216_pt1 | contig 28706 bp, 26 predicted proteins | sample X103_Eurasian_Blackcap__metabat2_low_PE_003 | metagenome-assembled genome bin X103_Eurasian_Blackcap | reverse complement strand
ATTTTTTTTCCAAGTTTTTGCAATAGATTATTCATTTGCTTTTTTTCATCTTCTTTTTTTTGAATTTTCTTTTGATTGATATTGATGTCTTGTTTGATTTGACTGAGGTTGGAATTTTTATCTAAGGCAAATAACGAGACCGCTAAAATAGACAAAAATAAAAAGAAATTTTTCACTTAAGACCTCTTTTGAAATAAAATAACAAAACAGACGCTAAAGAGTGAAACAAGTATTGACACACAGAGTAAAAGTAAAAAATCTTGACCAAAATTAAAAACATTATTTTGGATTTCAAGACTTAAAAAAATATCTTGAGTTTTTGGTTGTAAAGAAAGATAGAATCCTCCAAGGCTAATAGCAAGGCTTGAGATAATAGAGTCTGTCAAGGCAACCTTAAATAAAATACCATTTTTTAGCCAAAATGATGCACCAAGTAAATCCATAATTTGCATACGCTTTTGATGTTGGTATCGCCAAACTTGAATTTGTCTCATCATTAGTAATAAACTAAAAATGGCGAGCAATGCAGCAAAAATCAAAATATTTTTCTTAATAAAATAAAGTAGTTTATAGACTTGGTTATGAGTTTTTGAAAAAGTTTCTATTTGAACAATAGAATCCATTGCTTTGAGGTTTTTTTCAATAGCGTCTAAATCTTTTTGGCTAGGAAAAAAGTTTAGTTTAAGAGAATAAAAAAAAGGCAATTCTTTTTTTAAATTCTCAATATCTTGAGGAGAATTTACATCTTCAAATCGTTGGAGCAAAAAGGTAGAATCAATCTCATTAAGAGAGGTTGCATTTCTGATGGAATTTTGAATTGTGGCTAGATCAAGAGGAGTTTTGGAGGCAAGTAAAATAGAGTAGTTTTGCAGAAGTTTATCTTCTTTTGTGTGAATAGCACGATTGATTAATAGAATGCTTTGAAGGCTAAAAAGAAGTGCAAGCAATGGGATAATTAAAGCAAGATGTCTTTTAAGCGTATTCATAAACCTCTCCTTCACGAATGATGAGTTTGCGATAAGCTACATTGAGTCTTTCTGGGATTCTGTGTGTAACAACAACAATTGTAATGCCGAGTTGTTGGTTGGCGCTCTTAAGAAGACTCCAAATCAAATCACTTGAATAGTCATCGAGATTTCCTGTTGGCTCATCAGCTAGAATAATTCTAGGATGGTGAGCAATTGCTCTTGCCATTGCGACTCTTTGTTGTTCTCCTCCGCTTAATTCAAGGGGATAACGATTGCTTTTATGCAAGAGATTAATATGTTTTAAAAGTTTTTTAACTTGTTCTTGATAGAAGTTTTTACTAAAACGGTTAATGACCATTGGGAGGATAATGTTTTTTTCAACATTCCATTCTTCAATGAGTTTGTAATCTTGAAAAACAATCCCAATTTTTTTTCTCAAATTATTAATTTGACTTTTTTTAGCCTGATGAACTTGTGTATCTAGAACTTGTAAGCGTCCTGATAGGATATCAAGATCTCCATATATCGATCGTAAAAGAGTGCTTTTACCGCTACCACTAGCCCCAGAGATAAAAACAAAATCTTTTGGTCGGATATCAAAATTTGCTTTTTTGATGATGATCTCATTCTTTTTATAGGCTAAAGAAAGATCTTGAGCTTTGATGATTGTTTCCATTTATTCTCCCAAAATTTGGATTAGTGTCTGATGCGCCTTGATATTGGCTGGAATAGCAAGAGGAGCTGCACCGATGAATGATGTTTTTTTAGTTTTATGATCAATGATGATAAATTTTGCATTAGGCCAATTAAAATCACCAAAACTAAGACTTATTATTATACTATCTTTGCCAAAGAACCTTTGATGAATATGAAGAAAAAAATCATTTTGTATGCTCTTTTGGGGTTCTGGGATTTTTGAAGGGTAGGGGAGAGAAAAATGATGCTCAAAACAAATATTTGGATTTTTTTGGAGAGAATAAAATAAAAGATCATAGATATTTTTTTGCTGCTTTTGCCATCTTGCTTCATACTTGCTTGTGATTGTATGAGTTAAATTTTTTTGGACAGTAAGACGAGTTTGGTGGTGAGATAAACCAAGACTAATAGCATCTTTGAAATAAATTTCATCATCTGTTCTTAAATGGAGAAAGCTTTGTGGTTTGAGAATTCTTAAGGCTTCATTTAAAAATGGTTGAGTCAAAACGCGACGATGAGGTTTTTTGTTCCAAGGCACAGGAAAATGAAGAAAAATACATTCGCAAGAATTTGATGGGATAAAATTTGTCAGAATTCTTGCATCAAGTTTAGTGAGATAGAGATTTTTTAGATTAAGCAGTTTGATTTGTCGATGAACTTGTTCTAGAGATGGCGTGTGGATCTCAATGCCTAAAAACTTTGATTGAGGTGATTTTAGAGCAAGATCAAGAAGATGCCTTCCAGATCCAAAACCAATTTCTAGGCTAAGATTATTGAAATCAAAGGTAGAAATGCTTTGTAAATTGAGGACATAAGGACTTTGATTTTCTTGTCTTGGAGAGTTTTGAGCAAGATTATCAGAGAGAAGATCGCAGTATTGTGCTAGGATTTTGAGACTTGATTTTAAAATGCCTGTAGAGGTAGGACGAGTGATTTTTTCTGCCTTAAATAACAAACCTTTTTGATGAGAGGTTTTTTTGATAAAAAATGAGGTATTTTTGTAGTGGCATAAAATAAGACTTTGATCAGGATAGGTTTCGTGGATATATTCTTCTTCAAAATAAAAATCTCCGTGCTTGAATGGGAGGCGATAATTATGAGATTTAGCGATAAAATGAGGCATTATCGTTCAAGCTTAATTTCTGGTGTTGGTAGAGATTCTTGTTTAAAGGCATCAAGACTATAAACTTCATAGTGATAAGAAATGTTCTCTTGCATCTCTCTATCGATGAAAAAGTTCTTTTGAATGTTTTCAAAACAGATACGAGTTTTCTTCTTTCCTCTTTCGGTTCGACAAACTTTAAAAGATTCAACTTTGCTTGGATCAGCTTCCCACTTTAAAACAGCAGCATTTTTCCGAACGGCTGAAAGTGTGATTTTTGGTGTTGGAGGTAGAGGAAGTGTTTTTCCAGAAACCACAGGGATATTTAAATCCCCTTCAATTCCATCTTGATCAACAGGAATCACTTTATAAAATCTTATTTGCTCAGGCAACAACCCTATTTCTTCAAAAGAAGTTTTTCTGCTCGTACCAATTTTTTTAAACTTATCATCAGGCGTATCGGAGGCATAAATTTCAAATAAATTAATCGGAAAATCTGTATTTTTTGGTTCATTCCAAGTGAGTTTGATACTTTTTGCTTGATTGTTGCTTGCTTTGACATTGGTTAAAGGAGCGGGTTTTTGTCTAGTTTCTCCAGATATGGGTACACTAGGCAATGATTCTTTTCCTTCAAAGCTCACTGCAATGATCCGATAGCTATATTTTTTACCATCTTCAAGACCTTTGTCAAAATACTCTACGAGGAGGCGATGAGGAATTTCTCCTATTGTTCTAAAAACACCTTTATCATCTTGTCTTTGTATGAGATATTTTCTTACAGATGGATTAGAATGTGGTGTCCAAAAAATTTTCATCTCTCTTGGAAGGCCACCAGTTGTAAAAATATGTTCAATCGGATCAATGTAAGATGTTGTAATAGCAATGACTTTTTGACGAGTAGCAATTGTTTTGTTTTTTCCTAGAACAATCAAATAGAAAGTATAGGGGGTCTGAGGTGCTAACCCCGAAACGACAGCGTGTGTAGCATATGGATTAAGGATAGTGGTGAGAGGAACAAGTTTTTGCTTATCATTTTTAATGGCAATTGTATATCCTTCTATATTTTCAAGGTTTTTAATCCCACTCCACTCAAATCCTACGCTACTGACATCAACGATCGTTCGTGCTTGTATAATTTGCGGCAAAGAAGGGTTGGGCTTTAGTTTTGAAAGATCACTTTGAAGAAAACCACACCCCTGCAAAAAAAGCATTACAAAAGCACTAAGAAGCGCAAAAGAGTGGGGAAGAACTTTGTAAAACCGCATCAATACTATCCTGAGAAAAAAAATATTGCAAACATTCTAGCATATCATTAAAAATGGGAGCTTTGAAAAGCATTTTTTTTTGGCTCTTTGGATGAATAAAATAAATGAAAAATGCATGAAGTTGCAAGCGTCCTTTGAAGTCTCCTTCATAACCATAGGTTTTATCTCCAATAATATGGCGAGAAACACTCTCAAGGTGTGCTCTAATTTGATGAGTGCGTCCTGTAAAAAGTTGTGCCATTATAAGCTGTATTTTTTTGTTTTCATTAGTTAATAATGGAGTAAAGATACTCTTGGAGTATCGCGCTGATGGGAATTTTTTTGGATCTAACTTTGAAATTTTTAAGCGATTTTTTGGATTTCTCCCAAGATAGCATTCTATATCCATTGTTTCTTTCAATACAGGGGAAATTAACGCAAGGTAATAACGACCCATTGATCGGTTTTTTAGTTGAAGAGAAAGATGTTGATGCGAGGTGTTGTTTTTAGCTACAAGAATTGCACCAGTTGTATCTTTATCTAGTCTATGGATAATTCCATAGCGTTCTTTGCCACTTAAATTTGAAAGAGAAAAGTTTTTTGATTGCAACCAATCAACAAGAGTGATTTCTTGATGACTAGGAGCACTATGGATAATGAGATTGCTGGGTTTGTTAAGCAATAAAATATCTTCATCTTCATACAAAATCTCAATATCAAAATCAATACTTTTTTTTGTGTGATCTTTTTTTTGATTTTCTAAAAAAGTGATTTTGATTAAATCTCCTGTTTTAAGTTCTTTTCCTCCTTTATTGCAGATTGCGTGATTGAGTGATATTTGAGAATTTTTAATGAGTTGCAGAGCCTGATTTTTTGGGATTTTTAAGTGATGACTTAGGTATGTATCAAGGCGTTTATATGGTTGTGTTACTTGAATTTTTTCTTGCATTAAAATCCTAATAAAATAAAATTTATGTTAAAATCTAAGAATATTTTAAATCTAGTCTTTGAGAGTAAAAGTATATCTTTTAAATAAAATAAAAATTAAGTTTTAAGTATGATTGATCGACGTATTCTAACACATTTTGATTTTTTTCTGCCCTGTTTGGTGATTCCTATTATTGTTGTGTCATTTTTTTTGGTAAATGACTACGATCCAGATAAAGGTTTAAGAGAGTTGATCTATGTTGGTATCGGAACAATTCTCTTTTTTATATTTTTTCTCATACCTTTTAGAAAGCTCAGTCGCAGTATCACGATTTTTTATTGGATTTTTATTGGCATGCTTTTGATCATTGATCTTTATGGGGCTGTGAGATTGGGGGCACAAAGATGGATTATTATTCCTGGGACGGGAATGAGTTTTCAGCCAAGTGAGCCAATGAAGATTGCTATGATTTTGATGCTTGCAAATCTGATTTGCCATAATCCTCCTCCAAATGGAGGCTATGGGCTTAAAGATTTAGCGATTTTTAGTTTTTATATTCTGCTCCCTGTAATTTTGGTTGCAAAGCAACCTGATTTAGGGAGTGCTGTTGTGATGTTCATAATGGGATATGGTATCCTTTTTGTTGTAGGGATTCGAAAAAAAATTGTTTTTTGGTGTTTAGGACTTTTTATCCTTTCAGCTCCAATCATATATTCTACTAATCTTTTAACGCGTTGGGAATATCAAGCAAAGAGGGTTCAGGATTTTATCTCAACACTCCCATCTCATCAAGTTCAGCAATCTTTAATTGCAATCGGTTCATCGGGTTGGGTAGGAAAGGATAAAGAGAATATTACCCAGACTAAGTTTGGTTTTCTCCCAATACCCATTACAGATATTATTTTTTCTTACTACATGGAGCGTTTTGGATTTTTAGGAGCTTTGATTCTTTTTATCCTATATGCTGTATTGATTTTGCATATCCTTTCATTTGGGCTTATTGATTCGCGGGATTATTATTTGCAAGTTGTTTCTAGTGGAATTGCAATTTTATTGTTTGTTTATATGAGTGTGAATATAGCAATGACAGTAAATTTAGCTCCAATAGTTGGCATCCCACTACCCATTTTGAGCTATGGTGGGAGCAGCTTTGTAACCTTTATGATCCTCTTTGGTATCCTTGAAAATTTACTTGCTTTTAAGTTTGATTTTGAGTATAATTCAAGCCCCGTTAGTCGGTTGAAAAAAAGAGGACCCTTAGCTCAGCTGGTCAGAGCACTCGGCTCATAACCGATTGGTCGTAGGTTCAAATCCTACAGGGTCCACCAAGCTATTCTTTGATTTTAAGAATCTCAATTAGTGATTTATAAATAGCATTCCCTATTGTTCTGTAGCCAAGCGGTGTTAGATGCACATCGTGCTTACTTAAGCCCATTTCAATCCATTTATTCTTTTTGCCTGTTTTTTCCATAAGATCATCCATATCAAATAAGAGAGTTTTCTCATCTATAGCAAGCTTTTTAATAGCTTGTTTAACGGAGTAAAAATTAGGAACAATTTCATATTTCTTGCTATTTTTATTGGAAACAACAGTTGGTGGAGCAACAAGCAAAATCACTGCATTAGGATTGTATTTTCTAATCTTTCTAATCAGCACTTTGTAATTACCAGTAAAATTTTGAGGATCAAAATTTTTTGAGAATGCATCATTTGATCCATAAGAAAGAATAACAAGATCATATTGAATGATTTGGAGTTCTTTGTCCATAATACTTTGGTTCCATTTAAGCCATAAATCACTACGAGCCCCATTGATCCCCATATGATCAATGAGATTATTATCTTGCTTATTGTAAATAAAATACCCTCCTAGTTTTGCATTAGGAATAAGAGCCTTTATTGTAATGGGGTAGCGTAGTTCATAATCTTTGCTAATCTCCCATGTTTGGGCATTTTTGGATCCTAAAATAATTTTTTTTCCATTAGAATCTGTTATTTCAAATGCCGCAAGTGCTTTTGGAGATTGAAAAACAAAGTTTGTAATAAAATTTTTATGTTCTAAGAGCACATCAAGTGAAATTTGAGCTCTGATATTTTTAGCTCTTGCAATTACTCCTCCCATAGGATAATCTAGGTTATTGGTATGCAAAGAATTAATTACTTCAAAAAAAGAGCTATTGTATTGAGTGAGAAGATTTCTATGATAACGCGGAAAGAGAGGATAGACAAATCCGACTGCAGATGGTTTAAATAAATCATTACGAATTTCTGAAGAAAAAATATCAGGTGCCGTATGAGAGTCCCCAAAAATTTTAATTTTAATATCTTTTCTTTCTGATATTTTTGCTTTCAACCAATCAAGATTATCAGAATTAAAATTTTGGATTTTTGCGTTATTAATGATTTTAATAATCTGATGATCATATTTATCGATATTTTTTTTAAAAAGACTTTGATTTGCCTGGGCTAAATTTAAAAGGAATAACAATAAAATTATCTTGGTTTTCATGGTGCCTTCTTTTGATTGGAATTTTCAGAATTTTTTTCAGGCAATTCTTTTTCTTCTGTGTCATTTGACAAATCATCTTTCTTTTCTTCAGGAAGATCAATTTGCAAGTGATCAAGAAGCAATTGAGTTAAAAGATAAGAACCCTTAAGGCTAAAATGGATACCATCATTTGATCTGATTGTAATATTCTTGCCATCAAGTTCGATACTTGAAGTGAAAATATTATTGGGTGAAAAGAGAGTATTAACTTGTATGAAATAGGTTTTAAACTTTGAATTTTTAGGATGAGTTTGTATTTGTTGTATTGACTGATCTGTTTCATTTTGATTATGAAGCAAGTGAAGTTCTTCTGGAGGCGTATTGAGTCCTTGTTGATAAAGTTCATTTAAATGAGGGATTTTATCGCTTAATTTTTTATTTCTCACAAGTGGAACCTCATACCACAAAATAGGGATATCATATTCCTTTGCGATGGCTAAAATTTGCCTTATTCTTTCTAAATAAATCTCATCCCAAGCAGGAGTTCCAAATTTAGTCTTTTTGATATTCCAAGGATCATTTGCTCCAAGCATTACAACAATGATATCAATTTCGGGTTCTTGCTCAAGAGTTTCTTTGAGTGTTTTTGGCCAGTTGAAAAAATTATCATAAGTTAATCCCGTGCTTTGTTTAGCAAGACTAATCACTTTCATTTTGCGTTTTTTAAGTTCAGGAATGAGAGTGATACCCACACCTTGCATCATAGAATCTCCGATTAAAAGAAAAGTTGCCTCTTGTTTAATGATAATTTCCTTATCAGTGGTTTTGATTTTTGGATTAAGAAGTTCTTCTGGTTCTTGAGTGGAGATATCTTGAGGTATTGTTTCATCTGGTGGAACTGATGGATTTTCTAAAAGTAGCTTTTCAAAAAATGAAGAAAAATAACCAGCAGGTTGTGAAATTTTTTGAAAAAAATCATTGTCTTGGGTAAGAGATACATGATATTTTTGTTCAACATAACGATCAATGCTTTGATTGAAGAGAAGGATAATTCCGATAAAAGTAAGGAGGATTTGTATAAAAAAGCTAAAAAATTTCATCAAAAACCTGCATAAATAAAATTAGGGATACCATTAGGCATTAGTGTGAATATGATAAAAGCGATAGGAATAAGGATAATAAACAAGAGTTTTTGAGGAATTAGGCTAAAAAACTTCACACAGAGCTCAAAAAAATCGATAAAAAACTGATAAATAATAAAGCCAAGCAATGCAATCAATAATATACTCAATTGACCTGAGTTAAAATAAAAACCAAAAGAAAGAGTTTTTATAAAATCTAGAGATTCTTGAAATTGATCATAATAAAAAAAGATCCAGCAAAAGCAAACATAGTGAAAAGTAATAAGCTTCGGGAGCAATGGAACTTTTTTAAAGCTAATATTATAATGACGAAGAATGTTGATGAAGACAATTCCAAGTCCGTGCAAAATTCCCCATATTAAAAAATTGATTGTATTGCCATGCCATATCCCAGAGAGGCCAAAGGATATTAAGACAAAGATTTGCGTGAGTAAAATTCCTTTTTTATTTCCCCCAAGAGGTATGTAGATAAAGTCTCGAATAAAAGTAGAAAGGCTAATATGCCAACGCGCCCAAAAATCTTTTAAATTTCGTGCGGTATATGGCATATTAAAATTTGGAGGTAGGTGAAAACCGATCATAAGAGCAAAGGCGCTAACTAAATTCACATATCCGCTAAAATCACAATAAATTTGTATGGCATAACCATAGAGTGCTAGAATCAAGTGAAATGTATCTTGATGAGTAGGATCTTGAAGAATAGGAGTTGAATAAATTCCTGCATAATTGGCGATAATAATTTTTTTAAAAATTCCAAAAATTAAAAGAACAAGGATAGTTGGAACCATACTTTTATCCCAGATTCTTTTTTGGTGCAATTGCTCAAAGAAAAATGGGGCACGCATAATTGGACCAGCGATAAAAGTTGGAAAAAACGATAGATAGACCATGAGGCTTTCAAAACTTTGAAGACTAGGATTGAGTGTTGGTTCGTTTTCTTCTTCTTGAAAAACAGAATACAAATAAGTGATTGATGTGAAAACATAAAAGCTTAAACCAAGAGGCATCAAAACATCAGCCTGAATGGAGCTAAATCCAATTGAAATAAAAATTTGCGAGAAAAAATCTTTGAGACTCGTATAGTATTTGAAGAAACACAGAATACAAATACTTAAAAAAATACTGCTTAATAATGCAAAATGATTTTTTTTGTGAGCGATAAAAAGAGCAGCAAAGTGAATAAAGAAAGTATAAAATAGGAGTGTGAAAAAAGCAGCTATTCCTCCAAATATGTAGACAAGAATATAATTTAATAAAAGAATACATAAGTTTTGTAGAGTAAGATTTTTAATATTCCAATAAATGATTAAAAAGACAAGAAAGATAAATGAGAATTCTATGGAAAAAAAATTCATCAGTCATCCAAATTCGTAATGAGGTATTTAGACCGAACAACCTCAAGCTCTTTTTCTAGACGCTTTTTTTCTTCAAAAAGAATATCATTTTGAGATTGTAAAGAGTTGATATTGCGACTAATGCGATAGATTTCTGTTGTTAAAAAAATTTTTGTTCCCAGAAGTATGCAGACTAGAAACAAGATTGTAAAAGCAATTACCAGTGCTTTTAGCCCCAGTCCATCAAAATGAGATTTATTTAGAGAATCAAAATCTTCATAAAGTAATTCATCTTGCATCTGAAACTAACCCCTTTATTCTTAGATAATTAAACTAAATTGATAGCAATTTATTAAAGTATATAAACCCGATATGCTAACGCGGTAGATAAAGTTAAGTAATTTGAGGAATTCTACCATAAGTGTTTAAAGGAGCATAGAATTGAATTTTATTTTATGGTTGTAACACTAAAGAATATAAAATATCTACTAAATACGAGTCGTTTTTGGGATTTTTTAAGTGATTTTAAAGATCATTTTGAATTTATTCTTATCTATGAGAATATTAAAAAACTTTAGTTCATTTGACTAAATATTATTAATTTAATTTACTTAACTATTGACTTGTTTAAAAAAATAGATTAGAATTCTGTCACTTAAAATTTTAAGTGCTAAGAATTTATTGCAAGGAGTTTTTTGATGGAATTTAAACCATTGGGAAAAAGAATTTTAGTAGAAAGATTAGAAGAGGAAACAAAAACAAGCTCTGGTATTATTATTCCTGATAATGCAAAAGAAAAACCTCTAATGGGTAAAGTAAAAGCAGTCGGTGGAAAGGTTGCAGAAGAGTGTCAATGCATTAAGGTGGGTGATACTGTTATGTTTGGAAAATATAAAGGAACTGAAATTAAGTTAGATAACCAAGAATACATTGTTTTGGATTTTGAAGATATTTTAGGAATTCTACAATAAATTTTAAGGAGAGAAGAAATGGCAAGTAAAGAAATTAAATTCAGTGATACAGCAAGAAATAAACTTTTTGAAGGTGTGAAGCAACTTAGCGATGCTGTGAAAGTGACAATGGGACCAAGAGGGCGAAATGTTTTGATCCAAAAAAGCTATGGAGCTCCAGCTATTACAAAAGATGGTGTGTCTGTTGCAAAAGAAATTGAATTGGCTGATCCAATCGCGAATATGGGTGCTCAATTAGTAAAAGAAGTTGCAAGTAAAACAGCTGATGCTGCTGGTGATGGGACTACGACAGCAACTGTCTTGGCATACAGCATTTACAAAGAAGGTCTTAGAAATATTACTGCGGGTGCAAATCCTGTAGAAGTAAAGAGAGGAATGGATAAAGCGGTTGAAGCAATTGTTGCTGAACTTAAAAATGGGAGTAAAAAAGTTGGAGGTAAATCTGACATTGCTCAAGTTGCGACAATATCTGCAAACTCAGATCAAAATATTGGTAATTTGATTGCTGAGGCAATGGAAAAAGTAGGTAAAGATGGAGTTATCACTGTAGAAGAAGCAAAAGGAATTAATGATGAATTAACAGTGGTTGAGGGTATGCAGTTTGATAGAGGCTATCTCTCTCCTTACTTTGTAACCGATACTGATAAAATGAACGCTCAGCTTGAGAATGCATATGTTTTACTTACAGATAAGAAAATCTCTTCAATGAAAGATATACTGCCTCTACTAGAAGCCACAATGAAAAGCGGTAAGCCCTTATTGATTATCGCAGAAGATATTGAGGGCGAAGCATTAACTACGCTTGTGGTCAATAAGCTCAGAGGTGTTTTAAATGTTGCAGCAGTTAAAGCGCCTGGATTTGGTGATAGAAGAAAAGAAATGCTAAAAGATATCGCAACTCTTACTGGTGGCGAAGTGATCAGTGAAGAATTAGGAAAAACACTTGAAAATGCTAGTGTTGAAGATCTTGGTCAAGCTGCTAGAATTGTGATTGATAAAGACAATACAACAATTGTAGATGGTAAGGGATCAAGCAGTGATGTTCAAGCTCGTATTGCTCAAATTAGAACTCAGATTGAGAGCACGACAAGTGATTATGATAGAGAAAAACTTCAAGAGAGGCTCGCTAAATTGAGTGGTGGTGTGGCCGTTATTAAAGTTGGTGCAGCAAGTGAAGTTGAAATGAAAGAGAAGAAAGATCGTGTTGATGATGCTTTATCTGCTACAAAAGCTGCAGTTGAAGAAGGTATTGTAATTGGTGGAGGTGCTGCTCTTATTCGTGCTGCTCAGAAAGTTAATCTTAAGCTTCAGGGTGATGAGGCAATTGGTTATGACATCATTAAAAGAGCGATCAAAGCTCCTTTGGCTCAAATAGCAGTGAATGCAGGTTTTGATAGCGGTGTTGTTGTGAATGAAGTTGAAAACAAAAAAGACGCATTTGGTTTTAATGCAAGTACTGGGGAGTATGTAGATATGTTTGCTGCAGGTATTATAGATCCTCTTAAAGTTGCAAGGGTTGCATTGCAAAATGCCGCGTCAGTTTCTAGCTTGCTTTTAACTACAGAGGCCACAATCAATGAAATTAAAGAAGATAAACCTGCTCCTGCAATGCCAGATATGGGCGGAATGGGTGGAATGGGTGGAATGGGTGGAATGATGTAATTTCATACCCTAAAATCTACCTTCAATTATATTGCTTCCCTTTATTTGGGGGAGCAAATCACTCCTTTATTGCAATCATCTTATTAAATTTAAATTTAGTATTAAAAATATATTTTAATTTCCTGTTGTTGCTATGCTCTAAATTCTCAAAAATATTAAAGACTTTTAAAATTTTTCAGAAACTTTTTATCCTTAAAATAGTAAAATAGTCGGGTTTTTAATTTTTAAAGTTCATTTTAATAATGCATTTTAACGATTTTAACTATTAAGGAGCAAGCAAATGGCTGAAATAAAAAGAAGAAATTTTTTGGGCATGGCTCTTGGGGGAGTGACTGCTGTTGGCGCAGTTGCTTCTTTAGTGGCTATGAAAAAAACTTGGGATCCTCTTCCTAGTGTTGTTTCTGCAGGTTTTACAACTGTGGATATAAGTGGAATGAAAGAAGGAGATTTCTTTAGTACAGAGTGGCGAGGAAAGCCCGTTTATATTATTCGTAAAAAATCTGATGCAGAATTTAACGCAAAAAGAGATTTTAAAATTAATGGTGCAATTTATACATTGGGAATTCAAATTTGTACGCACTTAGGTTGTATCCCAATTTTTCATCCAGATAGTAATGGATTTTTGTGTCCTTGCCATGGTGGTCGTTTTACTATTGATGGTATTAATGTTGAGGGGACACCACCACCTAAGCCTTTTGATATGCCTCCATTTAAAGTTGATGGTATGAAACTCGTATTGGGCGAAAGTGGTCCAGAATATGAAGCAATGTTAAAGGCATAAGGAGTAAAAATGGCAAATATAAGAGAAACAAAGGGATTTTTAGATTGGTTGGACAGTCGCTTAGGGACAAATAAGTTTTTTGAAGTGATGATGACTAAATATTGGATCCCAAAGAATATTAATTTTTTGTGGGCAATGGGTGTGGTTCTTCTTGTGCTTTTCACGCTCTTGTTTGTTTCAGGACTTTTTTTATTAATGTATTATAAACCAGATGCAAAACTTGCTTTTGATAGTGTAAATTATACGATTATGCAAGAGGTTAAATTTGGTTGGCTTTGGAGGCATATTCACGCTGTTGCTGCGAGTATGGTATTTGTTATTATCTATATTCATATGTTTGTGGCGATTTATTATGGCTCTTATAAAAAGGGTAGAGAAATGATTTGGGTTGGAGGAATGTTGCTTTTTGTTGTATTCTCTGCCGAAGCCTTTAGTGGTTATATGTTACCTTGGGGGCAGATGAGTTATTGGGCTGCAGCTGTAATCACAAATCTATTTGGAGGTATTCCATTTATCGGAAATGAAGTTGTTGAGTGGGTAAGAGGAAATTATGTCGTTGCAGATTCTACCCTAACAAGATTTTTTATGCTACATGTTTGTTTGCTCCCTGTTGTCATTTTAGCGTTGGTTGCATTTCACTTTTATTCCCTAAGGACTCCTCATGTTAATAACCAAGAAGGAGAAGAATTTGACTTCGAAGCAGAGGCAAAGAAATATATGGAGAACAAAAAGAAAGAATCTAAGGTTATTCCTTTTTGGCCAGTATTTTTATCAAAAGATATTTTTGTAATCTCTATTTTTATGATTTTATTTTTCTATCTTGTTTGCTATCACTATGATTTTGCAATGGATCCTATCAATTTTGAACCAGCAGATAATCTTAAAACCCCAACTCATATTTATCCAGAGTGGTATTTTTTATGGAGTTATGAGGTTTTAAGAGGATTTTTCTTTAATGGCAATCTTGGTTTGGTTGCTTTTGGGATTGCACAGGTTATCTTTTTCTTGTTGCCTTGGTTAGACAGAAGTAAGATTGTTGCTCCTGCTCATAAAAGAAAAGGTTTTAGAATTTGGTTTTGGCTTTTAATTATTGATATGATCGTTTTGACCATCTATGGAAAATTACCACCAGAAGGGATAAATAATTATATCGGGTGTGTTGCTTCAATTGGATTCTTATTCTTAATGTTTATCGTATTGCCTTTTATTACAATCAGGGAAAGAAAGGCAAATGATCAAGGAGGTGCAAGATGAGAGAAATAAGAATTCTTGCAATTGTTGTGATTATTATTGGCATTATTTATTGGGGTGTGGAGCCATTAGCTCATTCTGTAATGCATCCAGCGGTAGCTCCAGCAGACTTTAAATTTAAAGATTTAAAAACAGTGGATATAACTAAGGCAGATATAGAAAAAGGAAAAGAGTTGACTCAAAGCAATTGTGCTTCTTGTCACGGGATTGAGTCAGAAAAAATACCAGCACCTATGGATGCAGCTTCAGCAGCATCTTCTTTTGGTGTGGTTCCTCCTGATCTCTCTCATGCAGGAGGAGTATTTGATCAAAATTATCTTTATCATTTTATTGCTGATCCAGTGGAGGCAACTCGTCTTTCTCATAAATTTAAATTGAGTTGCGAAGGCTTAGATAAGGTAAAAGCAAAGGAATGTGAAGCTAACAATGAAGGCAAAGCAGATTATCCGATGAATGCATTTAAGGGAATTTTGAGTGATAAAGAGATTGCTGATATTGTTGCTTATTTAAAATCAATCACTCCTGCTAAACTTTCTAATAAAGAGGTTTTTGCACAGGCTTGTGAGCGTTGTCATAGTGTAAAATACGATAAGGTTGAGGCTTTAACACCTGAAAATGATCTTGTAAAATATTTAGGCGCTAAAGCTCCTGATTTATCTATGATAATCAGAGCTAAGAGTGAAAAATATCTACATACCTTTATCAATGATCCGCAAAAGGAGCTTGCTGGAACGCCGATGCCAAGAGTGGGAATGACTCAAGCGTCTCAAGAGCAGGTTGTAAAATATCTAGAAAGTATTGGAGATAGTAAAAAGTCTCAAAGAGATTCTTTGGGTATCAAGATTATTATTTTCTTCGTAGTGATGTCAATCCTTGCATATTTATGGAAAAGAAGCATTTGGAAGGATTTGCACTAATTTCATAAATTTTTAACCTATTAAAAGTCGCTAGAATGAAGTTTTATTCACTCTAGCGCAATCTCTCATTATATGCTTTATTTGTCTTACTTTTTAAAATCTTTTTAAATTATTAAATTGAAGTGTTTTGTTATTTTTTAACCTCATTTTTTGTAAGGATTATGTGTAAAAAGGTAACCTAGTTGAATAAAAAAACTTCTGAATACACCTGTGATTTTTTCATAAAATTTGGTTTTTGTTACAATTTTTAATCTTAAGATTATTATGACTAGGAAAATGTGAGATGAAAATTATCAAGGGCTTGTTGTGGATTTTGTTAGCAGTGGTTGGAGCTTTTTGTTTTTGTACATTAGCTCTTCATCGAGGAGAACACATTTCAGCAATTTATATGGTTGTGTGTGCGGTTTGTATCTATGTTTTAGGGTATCGTTTTTATAGTTATTTTGTGGCCTATAGGGTTTTAGGACTTGATAAAACTCGATCAACACCTGCAGTTTTAAATAATGATGGAAAAAATTTTGTTCCTACAAATCGTTTTATTTTATTCGGACATCACTTTGCTGCTATCGCAGGAGCTGGCCCGTTAGTGGGGCCTATTCTTGCTGCTCAAATGGGATATCTCCCCTCGATGATATGGATTTTGGTGGGAGGCGTGATTGCTGGTAGTGTGCATGATTTTATGGTTTTGTTTATTTCAAGTAGGCGTAATGGTCGTTCTTTAGGAGAAATGATAAAAGATGAGATGGGCAAGGGAGTTGGTTCTCTTGCGATGCTTGCAATCTTTGGTATTATGATTATTATCATAGCAATTTTAGCTATGGTGGTGGTAAAAGCACTTGCTGATTCTCCTTGGGGGACTTTTACTATTTTTATGACAATTCCTATTGCAATTTTTATGGGAATTTATATGCGCTATATTCGTCCTGGATGTGTTGGAGAAGCAAGTATCATTGGATTTGTGCTTTTGATGCTTGCTCTTTATTATGGCCATCATGTAAGTGTTGATCCAACTTTGAGTGCGCTTTTTACATTCAGTGCTCCAAAATTAGCAGTGATGATTATTTGCTATGGGTTTGTTTCTGCTAACTTGCCTGTATGGTTGTTGTTAGCCCCAAGAGATTATCTGAGTACCTTTTTAAAGGTAGGCGTGATTGTGTGTATGGCTTTGGCTGTATTGATTGTAATGCCAGATTTAAAAATGCCAGCATTTACACAATACATTGATGGAACAGGTCCTGTGTTTGCAGGATCATTGTTTCCATTTTTATTTATTACAATTGCTTGTGGTGCTATTAGCGGATTTCACGGATTGATTTCAAGTGGAACAACTCCTAAAATGTTGGCTAATGAAACTCACGCAAGAATGGTGGGTTATGGAGCAATGTTAATGGAATCTGGGGTTGCTATTATGGCTTTGATTGCGGCTTGTATTTTGCATCCTGGTCTTTATTTTGCTATTAATTCGCCCGCAGTTGCAATTGGTCCTGATGCTGTTACAGCAGCTCAAACAATAACGAGTTGGGGCTTTAGTATAACGCCTCAAGATATTGAAACTCTAACACGCCAAATCGGAGAGCATACAATTTTATCAAGGACTGGCGGTGCCCCCACCTTTGCAATAGGACTTGCTCTTATAATTCATAAAATCGTTGGCGGAGAGGCAATGATGGCATTTTGGTATCATTTTGCCATTTTGTTTGAAGCGTTGTTTATTCTTACTGCTGTTGATGCGGGGACTAGAACTTGTCGTTTTATGATTCAAGATATGCTTGGCAACATCTATAAGCCTTTAGGGAATTTGCATTCGCTGCCATCGGGTTTGTTTGCTACGCTTATTTGTGTGAGTTGTTGGGGGTATTTTTTATATCAAGGTGCAATCGATTCTAAGGGTGGAATTTTTACTCTTTGGCCACTCTTTGGCGTAAGTAATCAAATGTTGGCATTGATGGCTCTCATGCTTGTGATTTGTATTCTCTTTAAAATGAAAAAAGGAAAATATGTTTGGGTTCCTGCTATTCCAGCGGTTTTTTTAATTGTAGTAACAATGTATGCAGGTGCACAAAAAATATTGCCAGAAAATGGCGATGTGATGAGATCTAAAATCAGTCATATTGCAGTTGCACAAGAGTTAAGCAAAAAGATTGATATGGCAACTGATCAAGAAACAAAAAGTGCCTTGAGACAAGGAATGATTAATAATATCATTAATGCTGTTCTTTGTGGATTTTTTATGTTTGTGTGTTTGATAATCATCATCAGATCTTTAGTATTGAGTTTGCAGGCCATACGAGGGGAATGTAAAATTCCATTAAAAGAAGAAAAATATGTTAAGCTTACTCCTTAGGTTTTATAAGAAATCTGAACGATTTTTTCATCTTATGGTTGGTATTCCAAGTTATGATAAGTATTTAGAATACCACCAAAAGTATCATCCAAATTGCAAACCAAAAACACGGAAAGAGTTTTTTATAGAAGCTCAAGAGGGCAGATATGGCAGTGATGGTGCTAAGAAGTGTTGTTGATTTAGGTGTTGTGGTTAATTGCTAGAGTAAAGTTCTAGTCTGGATAGAGGCTAGGATTAATGCTTTGTATTCTGAAAATTAAGAGTAGAGCATTTGAAACAGATGCTATAAATTAGATAGCCTAGTAGAATCAAGCAGATTTAAAAGAAAATTTGTCTTTTATAAGTAAATTTGGTTAGGTTTATTGAAGGTGCGATTAGAACAATCGAAATAGTTATCTATAACATTGATGATCAATACTTATTTGTTATGATAGGAAATCTAGGAATAATATTGATGTTGTGAGTTTATTTTAATGTGACAATCAATAGAAGTTATTTATAAAATAGTGATAGAGTATCTTTAGATGTTGTAAATAAATCAATTTGAGAGTCTTAAAATCAAGTTGTGTTATGAGGTTGTGTAAAAGGAAAAATGGTGCGTGATCGTATTGTTTTGTCAAAAAGAATTGTTGTAAAGGTGGGTAGCTCTTTATTAACCAATAGTGAGTCTGATGCAAATATCCAACGCATTGAAAAGCTTGCCAAAGTTTTAAGTGGATTGAGATCTCAAGGTAAGGAGATTGTTTTTGTTACATCTGGTGCTGTGGCAATTGGTTCAAAAAAAATAGGCTATCAAAAAAAACCTGCCACTTCAAAAGAAAAACAAGCTTGTGCTGCGGTTGGCCAAGTAGAATTAATGAATTTGTATTCACAGATTTTTGGAATTTTTGATCAAAAGGTTGCTCAAATTTTGCTTACAAAGGATATCCTAGATAATTCTCAACGAAAACAAAATTTAATCAATACTTTTGAAACTCTTTTAGGGCTTGGCATTATTCCCATAGTCAATGAAAATGATAGTATTTCATTTGAAGAAATAGAAAATATTGCTCGTTTTGGAGATAATGATAATTTGGCCTCTGTGGTATCTGCATTGATTCAGTCTGATTTATTGATTATTCTGTCAGACATTGATGGATATTATGAGAAAAATCCAAGAATCCACCCAGAGGCAAAACTTATTCCTACGATTCAAACTATCAGTAATGAGATTTATCAGAATGCTCAAGGAGCGGGCAGTGAAGTTGGAACTGGAGGAATGTATACAAAAATTCAGGCAGCAGTTTTTGCGACAAGTCGTGGATGCGATATGATTATTGCCAATGGAGAGAATCCGCAAATTGTTGTTGATATTTTAGATGGTAAAATGGTGGGAACTTGGTTTGTTGCAGATGAAAAAATAAAAAGTAAGGATAAGTGATGAAAGATATATTAATTCAACTTCAAAAAGCTAAATTAGCCTCACAGAAGTTGTATCAATATCAAGCTAAGGATCGTAACGAGGCTTTGGATAAAATCGCAAATTCTCTTTTAAAACATCAAGAAGAGATTTTAGAGGCTAATAGCATTGATCTTGCTAAGGCAAAGAATTTAAGTGTAGCAATGAGAGATCGTCTCAAGCTTGATAAGAAGCGTATAGAAGGTATGGCTAATGGATTAAGAAAGCTCATCAAGCTCCCTGACTTACTGGGTGAGGAGATTTCAAGCTCTGTTCTTGAGAATGGTTTGAGGATCATAAAAACTCGTGTAAGCCTTGGGGTTGTGGGAATGATTTATGAGGCTCGTCCAAATGTGAGTAGTGATGCAGCAGGATTGTGTTTAAAATCAGGCAATGCAGTGATTTTGAAAGGCGGAAAAGAAGCCCTTAACACCAACAGAAAGATCATAGAGATTTTTCGAGCAGAACTAGATGAAACAATGAGGGATTCAATACAGTTTATTGATGATTCTTGCAGAGAAACAACTTTATGGCTAATGCAACAAAGAGACTTTATTGATGTTTTAATTCCTCGTGGAGGACAGAATTTAATCCACTCTGTTATAGAAAATGCAAAGATACCAGTGATTGAAACAGGTAGCGGTAATTGTCATATTTATGTTGATAAAGAAGCAGATTATCAAATTGCAGAAAAGGTGATTTTGAATGCTAAAACCACTCGAGTGTCTGTGTGTAATTCAATTGAAAAATTACTCATTCATCATAGTGTTGCTGATGTTTTTTTACCGCAGATTGTCACAAGATTGCTTGAAAATGGAGTTGAAATTATCGCGGATAAGGAAGGGGGAGAGATTTTAAAATCACATCATTGTGATCGTTTTAGTTATTTTCAGAGCGAAGAGGAGCTTTTTACAGAATATTTAGATTACAAAATAGGCATTAAGATTGTAAAAAATCTTCAAGATGCAATTGGACATATTAATTATTATGGAACACACCATTCTGATTGTATCATAACAGATAATGAAAAAAACGCTCAAGAATTTTTGCTTGGCGTTGATTCTGCTGCAGTTTATGTGAATGCCAGCACTCGTTTTAGTGATGGAGAAGAGTTTGGGTTTGGGGTTGAAATTGGAATTTCAACACAAAAGTTACATGTCAGAGGTCCTATGGGATTGGAAGCATTGACTTCTTATAAGTATTGTATTAAAGGTAATGGGCAAATTAGAGTCTAAGATTCAAAGCTTTGGTTTTTTGCTTTAGGATAATTTTATCTTTATTTTATAGTGACTTTATTGTAGAATTTTCAGAGATTTTAATACTAAATATTTTGGGGTAGTGTATGGATTCTTATGAATATGGTGAATTAATGAAGAGTTTGAGGAATAAAATTGAAAATATCAAGAAAATTATCAAACCTCAAGAGATTCAATCAAGACTTACTGAAATCAGTCATTTAGAGCAGGATCCTAACTTTTGGAATGACGCGAAGATAGCGGGTGAGGTAGGAAAAGAAAAGTCAAAACTTGAGAGAATGTTAGCAACATATGAAGATGCAAAAACATCGATAGATGATGCATTTGAACTTTTTGAGATTTCGCAAAATGATACTGAAACTTTAGAATTGCTGTTTGCAGAATCGCACCAACTTGAAGCATCTATAAAAAGTGTTGAAATTCAAGTGATGTTGAGTGGAGAGCACGATGGCAGTAATGCTATTATCACAATCCAGCCTGGTGCAGGGGGGACAGAGAGTCAGGATTGGGGAAGTATTTTGTATCGTATGTATTTAAGATGGTGTGAGAGAAGGGGATTTAAAGCAGAGATTTTAGATTATCAAGATGGTGAAGAAGCAGGCATTAAAGGAGTAGCTTTTCTAATCAAGGGTGAGAATGCCTATGGATATATGAAAACAGAGAATGGCGTGCATCGTTTGGTTAGAAATAGCCCTTTTGATGCTAATGCAAAGAGGCATACAAGTTTTGCAAGCGTTCAAGTTAGTCCAGAGCTTGATGATGATATTGAAATAACGATTGAGGAAAAGGATATCAGAATAGATACTTATCGTGCTAGTGGAGCGGGAGGACAGCATGTAAATAAAACAGAATCAGCAATTAGAATCACCCATTTGCCAACAGGAATTGTTGTGCAATGTCAAAATGATCGCTCTCAGCATAAAAATAAAGCCACAGCACTCAAAATGTTGCAATCTAAATTATACGAATTAGAGAAGCAAAAAAAATCAGAGGGAATCAGTCAGGAAAAAAGTGAGATTGGTTGGGGGCATCAAATTAGAAGTTATGTTTTAAGTCCCTACCAACAAGTGAAGGATAATCGCAGTAATATTGCTTATAGTAATGTCGATGCAATTTTGGACGGAGATATTGATGAAATCATTGAGGGGGTGTTGATTGCCAAAAACTAAAGAGATTGGAATGAATCAGGAAGAATTAAATGCATTGATTGAATCAAAGGATTTTAGGTGGGATAAAGAGGAGTTAATGCCTCAAATTATTAAAAACGAAGAGGAGTCATCTCAAACAGAAGAAGCAAAACAGCTTCAAGCAAACTTATTATTAAAACAAATGCAATATCAGATCACTCAAACCAGAGATGATTTAGAGCAGGTAGCAGAGGTGAGTTTAAAAACCCAAAGAGCCGTACAGGAAATTTTGAACTTTAATATACGCCAACTTGAGATTTTTGAGAAGCTGGTTCATAAGTTTCCAGGAATTAAAGTTTTTCAAAATTCTTTTGAAGAAACTCAAGAAATGATTGAAAAAATTATAAAAATTCAAGAAGATAGTGTTTTTTGTGCAAATACAGCTCAGATGGCACTTAAGAAAAATGATACCCAAAAAGATCTTCATCAAAAAATAAGTGAAATTCTTCTATCTGTTTCGCAAATCAATCGTTATATACAAGCTATTTTTGAAGCAAAAGTGGAACCAAATCAGCTACAAAAGGATATAGCACAGATACTAAATACACAAGGAGAAGAAGATAAATGAAAAAAGTTCAACTGCTATCACCAGCAGGTAATTTGACAAAACTAAAAATCGCTCTTGATTTTGGTGCGGATGCTGTTTATGGCGGTGTGAGTCATTTTTCACTGAGAAATCGTGCAGGTAAGAATTTTGATTTTGAAACTTTCAAAGAGGGGATTGAGTATGCCCATCAAAGAGGCAAAAAAGTTTATGCAGCTATTAATGGTTTTCCTTTCAATCATCAAATTAAGTTGCTTGAAAAACATATTATCCAAATGGCAAATATCAATCCTGATGCTTTTATCATTGCAGCACCTGGTGTCGTTAGGCTTGCTAAAAAACTTGCTCCTCAAATCCCTATTCACCTTTCCACACAAGCAAATGTATTGAATATTTTAGACGCAGAAGTTTTTTATGAAATGGGTGTAAAAAGAATCGTCGCGGCACGAGAGATGAGCCTTAAAGATGCAATCGAGATTAAGAAGCATTTGCCTGATTTAGAGATAGAAATTTTTATACACGGAAGTATGTGTTTTGCTTTTTCTGGACGATGTTTGATTTCTTCTTTACAGAATGGAAGAGTGCCAAATCGTGGAAGTTGTGCTAATGATTGTCGTTTTGATTATGATTATTTTGTCAAAGATGAAGAAAGCGGAAGATTTATTCCTTTTAAAGATGAACTTTATGTAAAATCTCCAGATAATGCTGCAATGATTCAAATTAAAGAGGAAGAAGGGGTGGGGTCTCATATTTTTAATTCCAAAGATTTAAACTTGGCAAGTCATTTGAAAGAAATTCTTGATTCTGGTGCTATTGATGCATTAAAAATTGAAGGAAGGACAAAATCAAGTTACTATGCAGGCATTACAGCAAGAACCTATCGTTTGGCTTTGGAAGATTATTATCAAGGTAGATCTCGTCCTGTTTTTTATCAAAAAGAGCTTCATACATTAAAAAATCGAGGTTTTACTGATGGTTACTTGGTGCGTCGACCTTTTGAGAGATTGGATACACAAAATCACGAAAGCGCAATCAGTGAGGGGGATTATCAAGTGTGCGGAGAGGTTAATGCAAATGGAGAAACTTTTATGTGCAAATTTACAACACGCATCAATACAGCCTTAGAAATAGTCGCACCGCTTGATCAAGAGATATTAGAATGTGAAAATGAAATAGGAAAAATTTATTCTATACAAGATGAGGACATTAAACGCTATTTTTTAGAATTAAAGCAGATTTTGTGTGATGATGGCAAAATTTTAGAAGTGATTCATAGTGGCAATGTTCATAGCGTGAGGCTTCCTGTAAAACTTCCTGCCCATAGTTTTTTAAGAGTTCCTCATACCGAGAAGTAAAATGAATACTTCAAAAATCAGTGTCGTTATTTTAGTAAAAAATGCTGAAAGAACGATTAAAGAATGCCTAGAAGCCTTAAGGGATTTTAATGAAATTATTCTGCTTGATAATTTAAGTGATGATCAAACACTAGAAATTGCCAAAAAATTTGCTAATGTCAGAATCTATCAAAGCGATTTTATAGGTTTTGGTGCTTTAAAAAATCTTGCAATTTCATATGCAAAAAATAATTGGATTTTGAGTATAGATTCAGACGAGATTTTAGAAAAAGAATTGCTTGATGAAATAAAAACCATAAAGCTTCAGGAAAAAACTTTTTATTCTTTTTCAAGAAAAAACTACTATAACAATCGATGGATAAAGGGCTGTGGTTGGTATCCAGATTATGTTAAGAGACTTTTTAATAAAACTGAAATTAGTTTTGATGATGCTTTGGTGCATGAGGGTTTAAGAATTCCTAGAGGGTTTTGTGAAAATAGACTAAAGGGGAGCATTAGGCATTATTCTTTTGAAAATATTACGCAGTTGTTAGGAAAAATGCAACACTATTCTTCTCTTTGGGCACAGCAAAACTCTCATCGTAATTCTTCTCCTTTTATCGCTACTTTAAAAGGTTTTTGGACTTTTATTCGTAATTATTTGTTTAAAAGAGGGTTTTTATATGGCTATCAAGGCTTTGTTATTAGTATTTGCAATGCCCTTGGAGCATTTTTTAAATATATGAAGCTTTATGAGAACTCTTTAATCCCTCCTAGCGTTAGTCTTATCATAACAACTTACAATCAAAAAGAGCGTTTGGCTCTTGTTTTGGATTCTGTGTTGAAGCAGAAGTTAATGCCAAAAGAAATTTTGATTGCAGATGATGGTAGCGGAGAAGATACAAGAGAGATGATTTTAAAATATAAAGATAAATTCCCCCCCCCCCCTCTTGTTTAAGCATATCTGGCAGGAAGATTGTGGCTATCGCTTATCGAGATCGCGAAATCAAGCAATTTTAAACGCCCAAGGAGAGTATATTATTATCATCGATGGGGATATGATTTTATCTCCATATTTTGTGCAAGATCATTTAAGATTTGCAAAAAAAAGATGTTTTGTTCAGGGTGGAAGAATTATACTCAATGAGCTAGAAACCCAAATAATTTTGCAAAAATGTGAGTATAAAAAGGCTTTTAGTAAAAAGGTATTTAAAAATCAGAGAAATTTCTTATTTGCAAGACTTATCTTTTTTCTATCACGAAAGAAGAAAAAGACAACAAAAGAAAATAAACTTTTATCAGTTCGTGGCTGTAATATGTCTTTTTATAAAGAAGATGCTTATAAAATCAACGGATTTAATGAAGATTTTATAGGATGGGGAAGAGAGGACAGCGAGTTTGTTGCAAGGTTTTTAAATGCTAAAGGAGAAATTAGAAATCTTAAATTTTATGCTCTTGCTTATCATTTGTATCACCAAGAGAATTCTCGCAATATGCTGGAGGAAAATCATAAAATTTATTTGCAAGCTGTTGAGAAAAATAAAATTTGGTGTGAAAATGGTCTTATAAAGACCTGATAATGAATGCCATAAAAGAGTTTTACTAAAAGTTTCAAGATGAGAGTATCTCACCTTTTAAATGGAGTCAGATTGTTTATTTTTTGATATAAGTTTTCTATATCTAATAAGCATATGATGCTATTTGATTTAAGTTCAAAAAAAGGTTGAGAAATTGAAAAAATTGTTTGTTTTTATTGGCGCTGAGGTAAGATATAAAATGTTATCTGTGGCGTTTTTATTGTTAGGCTTGGTATTTGTGAATTTTGCTAATGCAAACACTCTTGATCCTGTTAGGCAAAAATTAGCCGATGAGCCTCAGGATAGAACTCTAACTGTAGATATTGGTGGGAAATATTATTGCTATACTCCTACATTTACTAGCAGTGAAGGCTATTTGTTGCTTGATATATCCTCTTGTGGTACCAAAGCCGCTAGTATCTCACGCTATGATGTTTTTCAGAGAGTAGCTTTTAAGGTCAATTCTACTTGGCTTTGTTTAACAGCTCCTGATAATGTCACAGGTTATGAGGGGCGTAAGACTTCTACTTGGGATTATGTTCTTCTAAGGCCTTGTGTTATCAATGATCCCAATCAAAGATGGATCATCAAAGACAATTCTCTCTATACTCATGATGGCAAATATAGGGTGCAGGATAAAAAAGCATATGCAGTCATTTCTGATGGCAATGTTTATGCAAGTCATACCTTAAATTCTAGAATGGATCAATGGAAAAGAACTATAGCTAAGCCTGTTACTATCGCTATTAAGACACATCTATCTTGGTCTTTGGATTCTAAATCTTATTATATAGGAGAATACACTAGTTATTCAACTGATAATTCCCCTTGGCTTTATTATAATACTCAAGATGGAAGGATATTTTCCTATCTCCCTAGCAATGGCAGGCAAAAATGTTTAGCAACTTCACAGCTTCCTACTCAAAAATGGAATTGGTCTTCTTGGGTGCTTTGTGATGATTTTAGTAATTTAGATTATACTTACTGGGATTTGTTTGCATTTGCTAATGGTGTTGGTGCAATCAGAGATAAAAATGGAAATTTATTACGCGTTACTCGATATGGTCCAAATTGGGGACTTGCTTATACGGCCGCACCTAGTTATTTGGAGTCTGATACAACCAACTCTCCTACATCTGAGTTTAGAATGTCTGAGGAGATAGATAAATGGTTGAGGTATGTATATGGAAATATGGGAGATAATCTAGCTTACTGCCCAGCCCCTGGCACAATAAAAGCAGAGAGTCCTTCCAGAGTTAAAAGACAATTGCCTCCTGACTTTCAGCTCACTGATGCGTGGATTACTAGACTTTTTACGATAGCTACTGCAGCGGTAAGTCAAGCAACACCTAGCGTTGGTCTTTGTGGGGTTTGTTTATTGCATACTCACGAAATGCTGGCAGAATTAATGAGATATGGTTATGGAAATCCTCCAACATCAGGACATTTTTTTGATGTGGTACAGCATACAGATCCATTTGTGACTTTTATTCAAAGGTTTCCTGATTTAGCATCAAGACTAGAAGGAGCTACGAGATTTGTAGATTATCCTTTGGCTCGTGGCGAAGATCGATGGTCAAGAAGAAGAAGACTTATTTATGCAATGAATCAAGCTTTTTCTCCTCAAAATGTTTGGTCGGTCACTCCTGTGGCTAGAAATGAGGCAGATATGCGTTCTTTATATGACACGATTATGTCCTCTCCTGTTGGTTCTTTATGGACTATTAGTATGGTTTATACTAGACCAGAGAGGGGTAATCTTGTTGGCCATTCTCAGCCTATGATTAGAACTCAGCAGGGATTGGTTATGATACCTACGAATGTTCCAACATATAATTTGCGATATTTTAGAGCTATGTTAGCTCCTGTCACTACTTCAGATCAGTTTCTCACAAGACTAAATGATGAGGGGACTAGAGATGTTATAATGACTTTTGCTTTCAGGGTAAGCCAGACCTATGAAGGTTCTTATGATCGATTCATTTCAGTGAGCAATTGCACAGGTGAGGGCGAAGGAAGTAGAGGTAGTGCCACATTTCCTAGAATCGATGTTATTAATCAATGTCTTTCTGGTCGTTGCGCCATACAATAATTTTTTATTAAACATAGTTTTTGATACAAGAGAAAATATTTTCTCTTGTATTGTGTCTTAAAGAGTCAAGCCTAAGAGTTGTCTTATTTGAAAAAATCCACAAAGTCATTAAAATAGCAAAACTTTAATTCAAGGAGTAAAAATGATCAAAAATAAAGTGGTTTTAGGAAGTCTTTTAGCTTTTTCTCTTTTAGGAGCAAAAGATATTAATATTCAAGATAGTCAAGATAAAACAAAAACTGATCTTCAAACCAATATGGAAGTTAAAGAAATAAAAACTACCACCCCTCTTGAAACAGAGAAAAAAACTAAAACAGGGATTTTAGTGGGAGTAGAGCTAGGATTTGGTGGGGGTAGTGGCAAGGGAGAAATAAAAGAAAGTCAAGTTATTCCTGAAGAAGGCGTCATTCATGGAACTGGTTATTATGATATTTCACCTTTTAATTTTAATGCCAAAATCTTTGGTGGTTATCAAAAATACTTTGGAGAGAATGAGACTTTTGGATTTAATGTCAAAGGAAGTCTTGGTTTTGGATTCTTGCATTATGATTTTGCTAACTATAAAGTAATTTATGATGATGGAAGTATAGAATCTGGTAGCGGAAAAACTTCATTTATTTCAAACTATATCCCCCTATCTGTTGGTGTTGAAGCAAACTTTCTCTATGATTTCTTTCAAAAAGCAGAGCATACCATAGGTTTAAATGTAGGAGTTGGTTATAGCTTTGTTTATAATATTTGCTATTCTCTAGTCTCTCCAAAGATTGGTATTCATTATTACTATGGCAGACATCAAGTCGAGTTTAATTTTAGTTTTGATAAGGCATTTGGTGAGATTAAAAGTGCTAATAGCTTTTATAATAGCGATTTTATAGAACAGATCTTTACTATCAAAACCAAACCTGATTATTTCTATACCTTTAATTTAAGCTATGCTTATCGGTTTTAGGGCTTAAGGAATCAAATGGGGACAAAAGAAATGGACTTACATTATGAAAAGATGATGAATTCAATAGCAGCGACTTGGGCTGAAGTAATGTCTGATCCTATAAAAACTTCAATTGTTTTTAATTTATGTATTGAAGTGATATTGCTGACTTTATCTTTAATTTTTTTAATGCCATAGGGTATCTTGCAAGAATAGGCATCTTTGCCTATGAAAATATTATCAAGACATTTTTTAGGGATTGAGTTTTTTGTAATTCATATCGTCTTTAATTTCTTGGGTTTGTTTAGAGATTTCATCAAGACTTTTTGTGTTTTTTAAAAAAATTATGCATTCAATCAACTTTATAAAAATTTAAAATAATTTCAAAGTAATTTTAAGTTTTAAAAAATAATTTTTATCTCTATTTTTGTATTAATGTTTCAAATTTTCCAAGTTTAAAAATTTTTATATGTCGTTTGTCAAAATAAGGGTTAAAAATCATATTGACGCTTATTTTTAGCA
>X103_Eurasian_Blackcap__coassemble_206_pt1 | contig 32147 bp, 31 predicted proteins | sample X103_Eurasian_Blackcap__metabat2_low_PE_003 | metagenome-assembled genome bin X103_Eurasian_Blackcap | reverse complement strand
ACCCAAATCACTATGCAGGTGGAAAATATATTTTTGAATTATTACTAAGAGTGATAGAATTATCCATAAAAAGCGTAGATTTAATCGAAGAGATCAGCAAAAAGGAATTTGAATATGGGGATAATTGAAAATATAAATTTTGATAATGTGGCAATGCAATGAAATTTTTAATGTCTAAAGAAAATTTTATAAAAATTTTTTATGAAGAAAATAGTAAGGGGAATCCATTAGAATATCGTTTTGGAGAAGAAGTAAAAGAAGTTAGAGATTTATCTGAAAAAATACGAAAAGAAAAAGACAAACAAAAGAAAAAAAAGCTTTTAACCCAAAGGCATGAAGCTTTAAAAAATAAGTTTTTATCAATAGAAGAATGGGTTACAAAGGGAGCAAATATAACAATTGAAGAATATCCAATCAAGATAAAAGAAAAGACTGTTTATTGTTATAAAACTGATCCTCAGGATGAAATAGGTATGTATCTAGTTGATAAACAGATGCAACGCAATCTTCGATCTGCTTTTAAGATTCAAATGAATAGTCACAAAACAATAGCATCCCAAATGATTTGTTTGCTTGCCGATAAATTTCCAAAGTATGTTTATAGAACAGATATTAAAAGGTTTTTTGAAACTATTCCACATACTGCTTTGAGAGAGAAGATCATTAAGAATACTCGACTTGATAGTTTTACTAAAAATACAATTATTGGTATACTGGAACAATATAAAAAATTAACTGATGGAGATGTTGGAGTCCCAAGAGGGATTGGCTTAAGCTCTTGTCTTGCAGAAATCTACATGAGAGATTTTGATTATAAAATACTTGATAATCAAGATATATTTTTTTATGCAAGATTTGTTGATGATATTGTTGTTTTTTCAACACATGATGTTTCAAAATATATCGATGATAATATACAAAAAATTAATTTGCAACTTAATTTAGAAAAGACAAAGTTAATTAAGCAGAATCGAGAAAAAAATATAACTTTTGAGTATCTTGGATATAGTTTTCAGTTAAATGACAATAACCCTAATCCGCAAATTGAAATAAGTAAGAGAAAGAAGGAAAAAATTATACAGCGAGTGCGCAATGCAATTCTTGATTATAATGCCAATGCAAGAAAAAGCGAATGGAAGGCATGGAAGCTTCTTAATGAAAGACTAAAATTTCTAACAGGAAATACAAGACTAGCCAATATTAAAGATAACATTTTTGTAGGAATTTACTACTCTAATCCCCTTGTTAACCATGATAATTTTTTACGAGTTTTAGATAGAAAACTAAAATGTTTATTGCATCATAATATTGTTTTTCCTGATATTGTAGCCAATAAAGAAAAAGAGAAAGAAAAAGCGTTGGAGAGATTAAAAAAAAGTTACTCTTTTTTGGATGGTTTTAGAAAAAGAAAATTTTATCCATTTAGCTCAGAGCAGATTAAGCGAATTACAAAAGTCTGGAGGGATTTGCGTGTCTAAAAAGAAGATAAAGATAACAAGAAGAATCGAGCGTGTTTTATTAACAGAAGTCTTACCTTATGAGACTCCGCTTATTTTTAGCAATAGATCTTTCTACTCTATTTGTTGTAAGAATGATTTAAGAAAAAGAGAAGGGGTTGGGCCAATTTCTGATTTTTTTGGAGACAATATTGATTATTCAATTCCATTTGATTTCTACATTTGCCGAGAAGAAAAGGATCCTAGACTGCTTTCAGTGATTCATCCAGCAAAACAGATAGAGATTGTGAGGTTCTATGAAAAATATAAGGATATCATGCTATACTATGCCAGCAAAAGTCCTTTCTCTATAAGAAAACCAATTAAAATAGGGCGTTATTATTATGCTACTCATAAACAATTGCCAAGAGATAGTATTGATAATAGTATCAGTGAGAAAAATAGCCTCACAATAAATAGTTGGGAAGATGAGGGGATATATTTTAAAAATTTCTTCTCATACTATCATACTTCTTATATTTATGAGTTTTACGAATCAAAACAATATCAGAAATGTGAAAAATACTTCTTAAAACTTTATCGTTTTGATATAAATAAGTGTTTTGACAGTATTTACACTCACTCTATTGCTTGGGCTATTTATTCAAAGGAATTTGTAAAAGAACACCTAAATAAAAAACGTGGTAGTTTTGCGGATAATATGGATAGGCTAATGAGCACTCTTAATTATAATGAAACCAGTGGTATCTTAATAGGACCTGAGTTTTCAAGAATATTTGCTGAAATTATTTTACAAAGAATAGATAGGGATATTTTTGAAGCTCTCAAAAAGGATAAAATCTCTTATGGAATAGATTATAAAATATTTCGATATGTTGATGATTATTTTTTATTTTTTAATGAGGAAGGAGTAAGAGATAATGTGTTGAATCATTATACTCAACATCTTAAAAAATTTAAAATGTCAATCAATAAATTAAAAAGTCATCAATATGATCGTCCAATTATCACAGAACTCTCTAATGCAAAAAAGAAAATTAAAGATTATATTTTTAATCAGATTTTTCCAAAAGATGTGAATGAAAGTAGGGTAATTTCGAATAAGATGATCACGGATATAAAAATATTTATTAGGGATAGTGGAGCAAAGTATGAGGGGATCACAAATTATTTATTAGCTCTTTTGCTAACAATTGTGGAAAGAAAACAGGCAAATCTTTTCACAAAAAGCATAAATAATATTCTGGAATTTTTAGATTTTATGTTTTTCATTTTTTCTACTTGTGTTAATATCGCCTCCATTAATAAAATTTCTCATATAGTGAAGGAAATTCTAAAGAAAAGTCAATCCTATAATATAAATGAGCAACAGAGAATTATTGATAGAGTATTTTATGAGATTGAAAAATTAATAGGAAGATCTTTGTATAAGAAGCCAGTGCGAAATAAGGAAATATATTTACTGATATTATTAAGAGAAAAAGAGATATATGAACATCGACAAGTAGATACGAATATCTTGGAGAAGATTATAAATAATGATAATAGCATGGATTACTTTGACATTATTGTTCTGTTATTTTATATGGGGGATGATTCTAAGTATTTAGAGCAAAAAAAACTTTTGAGGAATAAGATTATAGCAAGAATTCAGTCTTTGAAGAATCGTTTTGAAAAAAACATATTTAAGAATACTGAGGCAACTCTTTTATTTTTTGATCTAATAAGTTGTCCCTTTATTGAGGATGAGGATAAGCAGCAATTGATGGACATTTTTGATATAGACAAACAGCAAAGACAAGGATGTGTAGAATTTATTAATAAACAAGGATATTGGTTTACAAAGTGGGTAAATTTTAATTTGTTGGAGGAAATTAGATATAAGAAATTATCAAAAACTTACTCATGATAAGGTATAATTTCTGTCTCTAGATAGAAGCTCCACCGTTTTTTCACACACACTTGCTTGTCTAGAGAAGGCAATCTGGGGTGGCAGGTTGCTGTTCTCATTCTAGTTTACTGGGTATTCCATTTTCTCATCCAAAGTTATTTTTAACATAATATGCAAGTGTAAAATTTCTGGTATTTTGGTAGATAAAGACTTTTAAGTTATCATTTAGGAAATGTTAAAACATAAAAAACTTTAAAAAGTTACTCCTAGAAAAAACCATAAAAAAGTAAAAAAAATTGTGATACAGACTTAAGGATCCGGTTCTTGCAATCCATCGCTAAAACAGGTCTACAGCTAAGACTACTTAGTTTGAGGTTTGCTATAATTTTGAGAATCTGCTTCTTTATCAATAGGGGATATAAATGTATTTGTAAGAAGCATAAAATTTATAACATCTGTCTTAACTAGGTTATTTTGAAATAGATGAAAATCAAAAGTTTTAAAAGAAGGTGAAAATTTTGCATTATGATCCCCCTTTAATCCAACAAGAGTTTTATATAGGGGACCGCATTTACTTAGTTTATAAGATATTATTGTCGATATAAGAGGATATGGAGGCATAGGACACTTTATCAAGCAAGATTATATCGCATAGATGTTGCTAATATAATATTGTGAAAAACAACCTGATGATAATTTTTGGCTTTTTGTTTATGAAGTTTTAAGAATAGAAGATAAAGAACTGCTGAGTAAATGTTTTGAGTGGAGAATTTTAATGGAAAATTATGCAACTTTTATTAGAAAAGATTTTCTAAAAAGTAATGTAATCTCCTGAAACTATTTTCCGCTCAAAATCCTTGAAAATTAATCATATGGCATTGGCTTGTATCATTGATATAGGCCTTATTAGAGGCATTATTTCTTTATAAAAAAAATTTGATAGTTTTCTAATAGAATAGAGAATATAGATAGAGAATAAATTAAAATAACCTAATAAATCTAATAAAACTCAATTCTAACTTAGGCTAGATTTTATGCTATGGTATATAATTGAGAAATAGCGCAGTATTATTTTAAGGATAAAAATGGAATATCATTCATCAAACAATAATCAAACAAAACACAAAAGAGCAGGAAGAAGCAAAGGCATAAGGAGTAAAAAATATAGCCAAGCTTTGCAAGAATACTTTTCAGGTAATGATAGTATTGCTTACATTGCTAAAAAGCACAATATTGATAGAAGTGGGTTAAGCAAAGCAATAAAATCCACAAAAAAATCCACATTTGAAATACTAAAAGATAGTGAGTTTAAAAACTTTCAATCTCAAGAATTAAGAGAACAAATATTTACTAATGTTGAGATTATGCAAGAGCTAGCAGGAAGAATGTTAGGAGATTTAGAAATGCAAATTGATAAACTTAAAAAAGAGGAAAAATTTGATTTAGACAGCATCAGTCAATCTGCTAGTATCCTTCAAAAAATAAGCAAGATTATAGGATTTTCTGAGATGATTACACAGATATATTCAAATGACGTGTCTAAACAAAATAATCAAGAAGACTTTAAAGTGCATGTTGAGTTTGTAGACCAAAATTTTAAAATCAAAGAGGGGTTATAAAATATAATGGATTAGTCTATTAGGCTATTTTTAATAAAAAAGTATTATAATTGCACCACTTTCGAGGGCGAACCGACGTCCACCTTCCTTTTTGACCTCATGGAATTTTCATTTAATATGTTTTGCTTTGATATTTTTGTAGATTTTTATTGCACTAGGAGTACTTAAAATATATAGATTTTAGAGATGATAAAATCAATATGCAGGCTATGATTGCAGAGTTAAATCCTAAAATCAAGGAAGAACTGATAAAAGAGGGTTTATTGAAGAGAGGTGTGTGCTTTTTGGTAAGATTAGAATATTTGACTATGGTTTCTTACACGTATAGCTATAAGCTCTAAAAATTCTTTATCTTGTTTGTAAATTAAAACCAAATCTGGTTTTATATGACAATCTCTTAATCCTCTTAAGTTTCCTCTCAATGTATGGTCTTTATATTTTGGTTCTAATGATTCTCCATTGCAAAGTTTTTGTAAAACCTCCATGGTGTACTCTAAATCTTGTTTGCTAAGTTTTTTATCATCTCTAGTGAAATTTTTAGTTAAATGAAGTGATACACACTTAGATGATTTGCTTATCCTTAAAAGCTTTCTGCACATTAGCATAAGTCTTAAGAGTGCCATTTTTTGTTGCTTATCTATCTCTTTTAATCTTGCAATATCTTAGCTTCAAATTCTTTTGTATAGCCATTGAGGGTCAATTTTTTTCTTTTTTTAACTTTAAGGGTTGCTTGTGGATGTAAATTTATTACACTTCTTATGGCTTTTATTAGATTCTCATCAACATTTTGAATTTTTAGTGTTATTTCCATACTTTTGCTCTTTCTCTTTTGCGTATTTTATATCACTTCTAAAAATAAATTGATTAATCAAGGATATCTCCTTATTTTGCGATTGATAAAAGGATTTTGTGGAGTAATGTTTGACATTAAAAAAGTGCTTTCTTGAGCTTCTTTTGTAGCTCTCATTGAAGCATTTGAGAGAATATGTCCTCTATCATAGCCACTATGAGTGTAGTCTTTTGGATAAGCTCTATATTCTTGTGGCACTTTTAAATCAGGTTTAAAAGGTAGTTGTTTTTTGACTTGAGGGGAGAGTAGATTTTCTTTATCTAAATGATAAACAAGCGAGAGATTTACAAAATACTTCACTTCTGAAGAATGCTCTCTGGTTTGGCATCAATATTATTATATTAATTACTCTAGTTTTAGATATAAAGATTCAAAGGTAATAGCTTAATATTTTTGATAATTTGTAAAATCAAACTTGTCAGTAAAAATAAAATGGATTTAAGTCCTTAAGTGTTTTTCTAAAAAATCTCGTAAAGCCTTGAGTTCAGGCGACCCAAAATCAAAAAATTTAGGATATCCGTCTTTTCTTTCTTTTATCTTGTCTTTTCCCACTAATCCGAGTGCTTCAAAAAAGGCATATCTTACTGATTTTTTTTTGATGTTGTTAGCATAATCCTGATTGTAAGAACTGATACATTTTTTGTAGCATTTAAAACATTCATAAATTGGTTGATAATCTTTTTGGACTATGCTAAACAAAAGTGTTTCTAACTCGCCTTCGCTAGAGTTATTAGGAAATAAAAAAATCTCATCCTCATACAGCAATCCTTTGCTCTGTTTGATCAAGTCATTTTTAGTTGATTCAAAATCTTTATCTGCATCAAAAATTAATAAAACTTTACAATGATCGTCTTTGGATTTCTTAATCCTTTGGTAGACATTGTCATCAATCTTGTTACCCTCAATAGGTTTGATATTATCAGGTTTGATATTACCCATAAGTTTTAAATTGCCCAAAAAGCTTTCTAAAAACTCCTTATCTTCTTTTCCTTCTACAAAGATTACTACCTCCATAATTTTACCCTCTAGGATCAATACGATCAAGAGTGTAATAAGCTTCACCATCTTGTGAATAAGGATAGGCCTTAATACCTTCTTCTGTGGAAGCAATTTCAAATACCTTGCTTTTTTCTCTTAAAATTTTGCGTGAAATATCCAAAAACTCAAGGCTATGGGTTGTAAAAAAGAATTGAAAATCTATTTTTTCTGAAAGTTTAAGGATTGCTTCTAGAAGCTCTTTAATACTTGAAGGATGCAATCCATTTTCAATCTCATCAATACATACACAAAAGCGTTGATGTGATTGTGTTCTCGCAATGATAAGAGCCAAAATTGTTGCGTATTTTTTAAATCCCTCGCCTAACAAATTAATATCAATTAGTTTGGAAACTCCTTCAAGATTAATAAGAACATTATTCTCTTGTGTTTCAATACTTATTACTCTCTCATTAAAAATCTTAAGATATCTAACCAACTCATCATGTCTTTTTTCTTTTCTCGCTGTGTTAATGAAATATTTTAATCCCATTCTTTCAATATCACTTGGTACAAATACAGCAAGAGATAAGAGTCGATCTTCTCTTTGGTTTTTCAATCGAATACCGCCATCCTGTGGTGGCTGAACTATAAACTCAGATATATATTCCTCCTTTTCATACTTTCTCTTGAATTTCAACCCATTAATGTTCTTTTCCAATATGTCAGATGAAAAGTATTTTTCGTCTTGAGCATAATCTATTACATTATCTATTGTCGCAGAAATTTTTGTTTGTATTTCCTTAGAATTAAATATAGAGGTAATCTCAATGGGTGATTTAAAATTAAAATTATAAAAAAAGGAAGCAAGATTAGAGGGTAATACAAGAATATGACGAAAATCTTGAACTCTAAATATAAATCCATCTTTTTCTGATCCATAGCAGATTGCTATTGCTTCTAAAATACTTGTTTTACCGCAGCTATTTTCTCCAACAAAAATATTAAATTTTCCAAAATCTTTGATTTCTAACTCTTTTATCCCTCTAAAATTCTTAATCTGAATTTTTTCAATCATTTAAACTCCTAAAGATTTAGTTTTTATTTGAATATAGTGCGAATATTATTCCATAGTTTCAGACAATAAAAGAAAAATTATTATTATTTCTCATTATTGTTTTCTAGGACTTTAATTTCCCATCTCTCATTTTAAATCAATACTCTTTTTTGTATTGCGCTGATTGCCTTACTTTGGTATTTCAAATATCAATTTTGGAAAGATAAGATCATACAACAAATAATAATCCGAATGTAAACTTAGTGGATTGTGTGATTTTAATTGATTAAACACTAGGGTTTCAAAACACGCTTGTTTTTTAATATCCTTATGGAATATAGAAATTTCCTTAATCTTTCAGGTTTTGGTGATAGACTGCGATTAATGCAACTTATATTTGCATTGAATTATATCAAACTTGTTTTGATGAGATTTTATTGTGTGATAAAACTATAAAAAGTAAATATAAATATCATAGAGGCATAAGCAAAGAATTTAGGTTTTAAGATTAAGAGGTGAGATGGTTTTTATAAAAAATCTAGTTTCTATCTTGCATCATTTTAAGATTTTGTGTATAATTACATCACTTTCGAGGGGCGGACTGACGCCCACTTTCTTTTTAACTTCGTAGAGTTTTTATTAAACATATTTCACTTTGATATTTTTATAACCTTTCATTTCAGGGTTATCTATGATATCAATCAAATCATCGAGAAAGATTAGAATATTTTGAGGCATTATTCCAATGATTGTTCCTTCTTCTTTGTGAGTGATTCGAGGATATGAAATCCCACTATTTTGTCTAGTTTTGCCTAAATTTTCCCAGTGAAAGGCACGATTCCGAATATTGCGAATAAGATTAAGAGCAATTCTTACTTTAGAAATATTAGAAAATTTGTTTTTCTTTCCATTGGAGTAGAAAAAGTTACGATTGCCTTGATGGTATTTTTTAAAATCAAGACTGCTTAAATCAAGCATATAATGCAAAATCTCATATTTCTGAATAAGGTCAATAATCTCACCGAGCATCAATGAAGAGAGTATCTGATCGTGTTCCAATTCTTCAAGTGGAATGTGGCTCTTTGGCTTAACACTACTTAGAACTTTTGAATTCTTAATCCAATCCTCTCCAATTAGCTCTCTTAAGCAAAAATCCATTTTATTGCGCAAATAAATCTCAAGCTCTGCGATTTTATGACCTGCCTCTAAAGCCAGAATTCTATTGTTATAATATTTTTCTATGCTTGTTGCTATGTTTTCATCATAACTTTGTAGTTGTTGTTTTGAAAGGATAGAGGTAATATCAGAATCAAAAGTCCTAAGCTTATCTTTAGAGATTTTCTTTTTATCCATTAAATTCCTTGATTTTTATTTTTGCAATTTTATTATTATTCCTGTGATAATTAGTAAAATATTAATTAGAAACATTAATCTCAATCAAACTAACACTTTTTGATTTTTTAATACAATTTTTAATACATTTAAAAAATAATAATCATAAAGTTATGTAAAATAGGAATTTATCATGATTAGTAATAAGTCCTCTCTAACCATAATTGGAAAATGGAATATGGATTGATGATGGTTTCTTTTTGATTAGTGCATTTAAAGCAATGCAGATATGAATAAGTTTTAAGTCTTGGAATATCATAAAAATCGAATATTTAAGCCTATTTTGAGAGTCAAAAGTCAAAGTTTTTCACGTGATTACTAAATATATAAAATTATTAGCATAATTACAAAAAACACTTCTGAAGAAATGAGACTATGTGAATAACTTCATAAAAACTTTTGATTGATAAGAAACAAGTTTTGTGTTAGAATTTGAAAAATTTATGTAAAGGAGCTAAAAGAGTGTTTGTGTTTGATAACAAGAGTGTTTGATAACAAGAGTGTTTGATAACAAGAGTGTTTGATAGTCTGTAGTGATATGACAAGATTGGTTATGATTAACCATTGGTGTCAAGGGGGGGACTTGAACCCCCGACCTCCGGCTTATGAGACCAGCGCTCTGAACCAGCTGAGCTACCTTGACAGATAAGAACTTATAATTATAGTTAAAAAAAATAAAAATATGCTTAAGAACTCAAATCAATTTGATTTTGAGAAGCAAAAGCATTCTTATAGCGTGTGATAAAATCTTGATTTTGTGTATATGGAGTGTATTTTTGAGTTTCTCTTTCTTCTTGAATTTTACCTCCATAAAAACTTGTGAGGGAGTAGAGTGATTGTGCGGCGATGATCTTATCCCCTTCGCTCATTCCAGCAGTAGCGCGTTCAAAAGCTTGATATTCTGGATCGCTCATCAGTTCCAAAACTAAAAGACCATAGGTTTGACGCTTTTCATTGGTTGATACAGGGGCAATATCTTCATTTTTTATAGATTCTTTTTTGTTTTGAGTGTCAATATTTTGTGTTTCTGTATGAGCTATTTGGCGCTGATGTTCCTGCTTAGCATTTAATAATTCTTGTAGTGGATTTTGATGAAATTGATTAGAAACTTGCATTGATTGCTCCAAAACTTTTTAGGCTTATGAAGCAAAAATAATTCCAAACTTAGAGATTTTCAAAAACACTAAGAATTTTTTTAGCACATTCTTGCGCATCTTGGAAAGTCATTTTATGGTGACAAGGAATAGATAAAGTAGATTGGTAGAATTTTTCTGTATTGGATAGGTGGAGTTGATAGCCTTGGTTTTTGTAGTAACTAAAATCATAAATAGGGCGATAATGCACTTGAACGCCAATTTGCAACTCTAATAAAAGAGTGAAAATTTTCTCTTTTTTTGACCAAAAATCTGGATAAATTAAGATGGGATAAAGATGATTGCTTGAGATATCTGTGTGATATTGATGAAGTGTTTCAAAGTAAGGATTTCCTTTAAAAAAGGAATCATAAAATGAAGCAATTTCTTCTCGAATTTTTATAAAATGAGAGAGCTTTTTGAGTTGAGATATTCCAAGTGCAGCTTGAACTTCATTCATTCTGAAATTAAAACCATTCTCAACAACATCATAATGCCAAAGGTGAGATTTTATTACCCCATTTACACGGATTTGCTTGGCTTTTTCATAAATTTCTTCATCATTTGTAACAAGGGCTCCGCCTTCAAGCGTTGTGATTGGTTTAACAGGATGAAAGCTAAAGATGCTTACATCTGCAAAAGAGCCAATATTTTGTTTTTGATACTGACTTCCTAGTGCGTGAGAACTATCAGAGATAAATTTTAGTCCATATTTTTTTGCAAGCAAAAGAATAGAATGTATATCAACGCTTTTTCCTGCATAATCAATGCTAACAATCGCTCTAGTTTGGGGTGTTATGAGAGATTGTATTTTTAATGGATCGATATTTCCATCTTTTTGAATATCGCAAAAGATAGGTTTGCAAGCATTTTTTATTAGCATATTACTGGTGGCAACAAAACTTATAGGCGAAGTAATTGCTTCAGAATTTTCAAGATTGCAAGCTTTGTATGCTGTATAGAGTGCAGATGTAGCGGAATTAAAAGTAAGAGCATATTTTGCGTGACAGAAATCAGCTAACATTTCTTCAAATTCTTGAGTTAAAGGACCTTGTGTGAGAAGAGGGGATTTTAAAGCAGAGACAACAGACTGAATATCAGCATCATCAATTGATTGTGTGCTATAAGGATTTAGCATTCTAAGCTCCTTATGCAAGGAGCTTAGAAACTCTATCCAATGAGAGTTGGTTGAGATTATGTGCGTGAGCTAAAGAAGAATTGAGCTTGCTTGTATCAAGGTGATTGTAATCTTTTCCATCTGTTTTAAGCGTATTGGAGAGTTTATTTTGCAAAACACTGATAGCTTTATTGGTTTGATTTTGTTCTCGCTTGATTTCTTGGCTTAAATGTTGCAATTTAGATGTATCATTTAAATGAGAGCCATATTGTTTTAATTTTTGGTTATTGATTTGGATTGAAGATGAAAACTTACTGAAATCCTCATCAAAAACTTTTTTTCCATTAAAACGACGATCTAAGATCGTATGGATTTCATTTTGATGTGTTTGTGGATTTCCTGTTTGAGAAATCAAGCCCTGCACATGACTATCAAGATCTTTCAAAGCCTTATTCATTGTTTGTAGGGCACCTATGGCTTGATTGGTTTCCTTGATTTGAGTGGCTTTTGTTTCTGTGTTTAGCGTAATGGAATCTTGTATAGATTTTTTTTGAGTGGCTTTTTCTTTTTGAGTGTTTTTCTCACTATTTCTTGCTTGGACTTGATAATGATTTGTGCTATGAGATGTGATTTTCATCTATAATTCCTTTATGATTTTTAAAGAACAAGCATTTTTTATTCCATATTATGTTGTTCAAGCCACTTTGTATGTATCTGTGCTTTTCTGAAATCGGAATTATCCATCATATTCAGGTGGAAAGGTATCGTGGTTTTAATGCCTTCAATGCAAAATTCTTTTAATGCTTGTTTGGTTTTTATGATAGCCTTTTCGCGTGTTTCACCCCAAACAATTAGTTTTCCGATCATAGAGTCATAAAACATTGGCACAGTGTATCCCGCATAAGCGTGAGTATCGAGGCGAACATTTGCACCACCTGGTGCTACCCATTTTGTAATTTTTCCTGGACAAGGATAAAACTTGATTGGATCTTCAGCAGTGATTCTGCATTCAATAGCATGACCCTTGAAAGTGATGCTTTCTTGGCTAGGTAATTTTTCTCCTTCAGCAATTCTAATCATCCATTCTACAAGATCAAGACCGCTCACAGCCTCACTGATAGTATGCTCAACTTGTAGTCTTGTGTTCATCTCCATAAAGTAAAAATCTTTATGGTTTGCATCAAGCAAGAATTCAAAAGTGCCTGCACCGACATAATTGATATATTTTGCTGCTTTAACGGCTGTATCCAATAGTTTTTTTCTTATATCTTCATCTAAAACTACTGCAGGAGTTTCTTCAATTAGTTTTTGGTTTCGTCGTTGCATTGAACAATCGCGTTCTCCCACATGGATAACATTTCCGTGCTTATCCGCAAGAATTTGCACTTCAATGTGTTTTGGATTTTGTATAAACTTCTCCATATAAATTGTGCCATCACCAAACGCTGAAAGGGCTTCAGATTCTGCTGCAAGATAGAGATTTTTTAATAAACTTGCATCTTTTACAACCCTCATTCCTCTTCCGCCACCACCAGCCGCAGCTTTAATGATGACAGGATAGCCGATTTCTTCAGCAACTTTTTCAGCCTCTTGATAGTTTTTAAGAGCTCCATTGCTTCCCATAATAACAGGAACACCTGCTTCTTTCATCACATCTTTAGCTTTTGACTTATCACTCATTAAAACCATCACATCAGAACTAGGACCGATGAATTCTACGCCGTGATGGGAACAAATTTCTACAAAGTGTTGATTTTCACTTAAAAATCCATATCCTGGAAAAATCGCATCAATATCAAATAATTCTGCTGTGCTCATAATTGCAGGAATTTTGAGATAGCTTTCATTTGATGTTGGCCCGCCTATACAAATTTTAGCATCGGCTATATCAAGGTAATGTGTATCTTTATCGGCGGTTGAGTAGATAGCAATTGCCTCTTTGCCCATTTCTTGGATAGTTCTTATGGCTCTAAGTGCAATTTCTCCACGATTTGCAACAAGAATTCTTTTGATTTCTTTTTTTTCTACAGTCTTAGCCATTTTAGACCTCTTTTATACTCTTTCGACTTTAATGAGGTTTGTTCCAAATTCCACAGGCTGTCCATTTTCTGCTTCGATAGAAACAATTTTACAATCAAAATCAGCTTGAATTTCATTCATGATTTTCATTGCTTCAACAATACCGATTGTCTGACCTTTTTTGATAGTATCACCAACTTTTACAAAAGGTGCAGCGCTAGGAGATGGTGATTGATAAAATGTTCCAACCATAGGAGAGGTGATGAAACTATCGCTATTACTATTAGCAGAAGTAGAAGCTTTAGCTTGAGGAGCCTCTGTTGGTTGAGAAGATGAGGGAAGCGGAGCATTTTGCTGTGGCATTTGATGAGTAGATGGGTTTATTGCTATAGCGGTTTGGTTTATATTTTTATTGAGTTTGATTTCAAATGTGTCATTTTTAATATTGAGCTTTGAAAGTTCACTTTTATTGAAAACTTCAATCAGTTCTTTGATTTCTTTTAAATTCATTGCTTATCCTTAAAATTTAAAATCTAAATATCAAGATTTTAGGCAGAAATAGCTCTAGGCTTTAACTTTGGTATAATACCAAAAAAATCAATAGTTTAAGGAAAAACTCAATGGGATTGAAATCAGATAAGTGGATTAGAGAAATGAGTCTTAAGCACAAGATGATTGAACCATTCTGCGATAAGCAAGTCTGTAAAGGGCTTGTGAGTTATGGTCTTTCAAGCTATGGTTATGATATTCGTGTAGGTCACGAATTTAAAGTTTTTACAAATTTACACTCTACAATCGTTGATCCAAAAAATTTTGATGCCAAGAGTGTGGAAGATATTGATGCATCAGATGATGGCTTTTGTATCATTCCTGCAAACTCTTTTGCTCTTGCGCGCACAGTAGAGTATTTCAAGATGCCTCGAGATGTTTTGGCTATTTGTTTAGGAAAATCTACTTATGCTCGGTGTGGAATTATTGTGAATGTAACGCCATTTGAGCCAGAGTTTGAAGGGCATATCACAATTGAGATTTCAAATACAACGACACTTCCAGCTAAAATCTATGCAAATGAAGGGATTGCTCAAGTTTTATTTTTGCAAGGCGATGAAGTCTGTGAAATGAGTTACAAAGATAAAAATGGTAAATATCAAGGACAGAGAGGAATCACACTGCCTAGAATTTCAAAATAAACTTTCAGACCTTAGAGATGATAAGGTTTATGAGGTTATTTACAAGGCTCTTAAGTTTTAAGCCTTGATAAAATAACCCCCCCCCCATTTCACTAAAATCTATATGAAGCAGTAACCATCATATGGCTACGATCAGAAGTTACAGAGTTTTTAAGCGTATGATCTTTGTAAGGAGCTTCTGTGTTTTGATCAATTCCTGTTTTATCATTGATAATAAATCCAGGATGAACGGTAACACTTTGCCATTCAAATTTAACCCATATTTTGAAATGATCATTAAAAGTATAGTAAAAATTCAATGGAACTGCTCGCTCATCTGCACGAGGTGAAAAAGTCATTCTTCCAAGAATATCCCATTTAAATTTTCCATGAGTTGCCCCTAAAAAGATATAGCCTGTTTTTGCATCTTTTGTTAAAGCATTACTCAAAGCTCCAAAGTCATAAACCGTATTTGTCCAAAAATCCCACGGACCAATTGCTGCATTTCCATAAGTTCCAATATGTGCATTTGCATTACCAAAATTCTGATACCAACCAAGCCCAAAATAATAATTATTGATATCAAATTGCTGTTTGATTGAAAGAGTTTGCCCATTCTTTCCAGCTAAGAATTGATAGCGATAATCGTTTTGAGCATTTTCTAAATGAAAAGGTGCAAGAACCATAATTTTAGTTTGAGATCTAAAGCCTTGAGAACCATTTTTTTCAAAATTGCGATCACTATCAAAACCGACTTCTAGCATCGGTGCTACATAAAAATCGGGAGAGAAATACACAAATGGTGAAATATAAAACCCAGAATCAAATGTATAGGAAGGTTTGAATGCATGAACTCCATAATACATATTGCCGTGTTGTTTAGGTCCATAAAAACTATAAATCCATTGAACATCAGAGAAGGCCCGTCCAAATGAACTAAACCACCATAGTTCAAAGCCTTTATAACGATAATCAATTTCAAAACCTTGTGTGAAACCGCTCATAAATTGTGCAGCACTCTGGTAGCGTCCAACTTTCACCTGAACATGATGATCATCTTTCTGAGCTCTATAATCTAAAAAAAGTTTAGAAAGCACAAAGTTAGTCGTGATGTATTCAAGTGCTACAACTGAATTTCCTTTGTTGTAATTACCAAAAAACAAGTCTTGATAAGTTGGATTTTTGCTTGCATCTTTGCCCGCATCAAAAATAACACCCCCAGCAATACCCCCAATACCTGCAGTTAAGCTTTGTCCTTTTGATTTTTGCTCTGGTGTGAGTAAATCAATATCAGTTTCTATTAATGCTGCAACACTTCCCCAAGTATCAGTTGGATAGAGGTTTTTATCAACATCAATTGCCTGATAATTTAAACCTACTTTAGAGAAAAAATCTATACCGCCAGAAACCTTTATATCGATTGCCTGAACGCTTGTTGCAAATATTGACAATAGCATAGCTGAATAATAGGTTTTTTTCATTAGATCCTCTTTTTTTGATTGAAAATATATCGTTATTCATCTCCTTAAAAGTATAATTTACTGAATAACAATAGATAAAATTTTAGTACATTTACTTTTTATTGTCTTTAAACTTGCAAATAAAAAAAGCCTAGTGTGTAAAAAATACACACTAGACTAACCCCCCCCCCATTTCACTAAAATCTATATGAAGCAGTAACCATCATATGGCTACGATCAGAAGTTACAGAGTTTTTAAGCGTATGATCTTTGTAAGGAGCTTCTGTGTTTTGATCAATTCCTGTTTTATCATTGATAATAAATCCAGGATGAACGGTAACACTTTGCCATTCAAATTTAACCCATATTTTGAAATGATCATTAAAAGTATAGTAAAAATTCAATGGAACTGCTCGCTCATCTGCACGAGGTGAAAAAGTCATTCTTCCAAGAATATCCCATTTAAATTTTCCATGAGTTGCCCCTAAAAAGATATAGCCTGTTTTTGCATCTTTTGTTAAAGCATTACTCAAAGCTCCAAAGTCATAAACCGTATTTGTCCAAAAATCCCACGGACCAATTGCTGCATTTCCATAAGTTCCAATATGTGCATTTGCATTACCAAAATTCTGATACCAACCAAGCCCAAAATAATAATTATTGATATCAAATTGCTGTTTGATTGAAAGAGTTTGCCCATTCTTTCCAGCTAAGAATTGATAGCGATAATCGTTTTGAGCATTTTCTAAATGAAAAGGTGCAAGAACCATAATTTTAGTTTGAGATCTAAAGCCTTGAGAACCATTTTTTTCAAAATTGCGATCACTATCAAAACCGACTTCTAGCATCGGTGCTACATAAAAATCGGGAGAGAAATACACAAATGGTGAAATATAAAACCCAGAATCAAATGTATAGGAAGGTTTGAATGCATGAACTCCATAATACATATTGCCGTGTTGTTTAGGTCCATAAAAACTATAAATCCATTGAACATCAGAGAAGGCCCGTCCAAATGAACTAAACCACCATAGTTCAAAGCCTTTATAACGATAATCAATTTCAAAACCTTGTGTGAAACCGCTCATAAATTGTGCAGCACTCTGGTAGCGTCCAACTTTCACCTGAACATGATGATCATCTTTCTGAGCTCTATAATCTAAAAAAAGTTTAGAAAGCACAAAGTTAGTCGTGATGTATTCAAGTGCTACAACTGAATTTCCTTTGTTGTAATTACCAAAAAACAAGTCTTGATAAGTTGGATTTTTGCTTGCATCTTTGCCCGCATCAAAAATAACACCCCCAGCAATACCCCCAATACCTGCAGTTAAGCTTTGTCCTTTTGATTTTTGCTCTGGTGTGAGTAAATCAATATCAGTTTCTATTAATGCTGCAACACTTCCCCAAGTATCAGTTGGATAGAGGTTTTTATCAACATCAATTGCCTGATAATTTAAACCTACTTTAGAGAAAAAATCTATACCGCCAGAAACCTTTATATCAAGTGCTTCGGCACCCGCCGCAAATAAAAAAAGAATCGATAAACCATAAGTCCTTTTCATTGGCCCCTCACTGAAAAAAGTGTGTTTTTTGTTGAATTATCTTCAGATAAGACAACAATTAATTTTAAAAATTTTTCTTTTTATTGTGCTTAAAAGATACATTAAAATAGAGTAATATTTTTATAAATGAGTATTTTTTTCACATTTTGATATAAAAAATATGATGAAATTAGGTTAAATATAATTTTTATTAAGAGAAAATGGGAATTAATCAGAACAATCCAAGACAAAATTCAATGGTTGCCATACGAACTAAAACTCCATTATTTACCTGATGAAGCACCTTGCAACGAGGATCTTTAAAGATTTCATCGGCAAGATCGATATTGTGATGCACAGGACCTGGATGCAATATGATAATCTCTTTTGATTTGAGAATTTCTTTTGTGATACAAAAATCTTTTGAATAGTCTTTTAGAGATCCATAGGTTTGAGAATTATGGCGTTCTGTTTGTGTGCGTAAACTGATAAGAATATCTAAATCTTTGACCGCTTCTTTGAGATTATGAGTGGTTTTGAGTGTGGTTTTTGGTAGAAAATGTGGAGGGGCAATGAGAGTGATATCAAGGCCAAAACGAGTGAGGAGTTCAATGTTACTATTTGCAACACGAGAATTTTTAATATCCCCGATAATCCCAACTTTTTTGCCTTGAAGATTTCCACTAAAAGACTCTTTTCCATTAAAATGATTGTCGATTGTTAAGAGATCAAGAAGTGCTTGTGTGGGGTGTGCGTGAGCTCCATCACCACCATTGATAATAGGACAGCTGACATATTGAGCAAGATGATTACCAGCACCTGCATTTCTGTGTCGTATGATAATAGCGTGAGGATTCATTGCATTGAGGTTAGCAGCTGTGTCCGCAATTGTTTCTCCTTTTGAAGTTGAAGATCGTGAGATATCAAGTCGGATCACATTGGCACCTAAGTTTTTTGCTGCGATTTCAAAACTTGAGAGCGTGCGTGTAGAGTTTTCAAAAAAAGCGGTAATAATGGTTTTGTTTGCGAGAGTTTTTGGGGGAGTTTGATGGCGATAAGAATTTGCTCTTTGTAGTAAAAGTTGAATTTCAGCTAAAGTTAAATCACTTGTTTGAATGAGGTGGCGCATACCTAATCTCCATTGAATAAAATTTGATATTATTTTAACCTAATTTTATGGTGAGTTAAAGCTGGGGACAATAGATTTATGAGGAAAAAAGTTATTGTATCAGATTAAGATAACAGGATTTTTGCTGATTGTTTTTTTGTTGGTTGGTTGCAATAGTTCTTTTATGAATAGCAATAAAGATGTCCTTGCAGAAAAGAAGTCACAAGCAAGCAGAAAAGCCTCAATTTCAAAAGGCAATAAAGTTTTAATGACAGCGATAGTAACTCATCTAAATGATGTAAGTGTGATGGCTTATCATAATCGGGAATATTTTTTTGTCGAAATTTATAGCGAAGAGGAGATGGATTATGGTGGGATCATCACTTATACTCTTAATGGCAAGAGCCCACTTTGGGTAAGGGAAATTAAGAGTGATGAGTTTGATAAGATTTTAAACCCTTCTAATAAGTGGAGTCGTTGTTATATGGTGGCATTTAAGACTTTAAGTGAGCTGGAATTAAGAAATATGGTTTTAACAATGGAAGTGAGCCAGCTTGGTAAAATGGAATTTGATTTTACAATAAAACTTCTTCCTTTGCAATTCTAATGCGACTTGATTGTTTTGTGGCAGATCGTTTTGGAGTGAGTCGTCAAAAAGCACGCGATATGATTTTGCAACAAGAGATTTTGGTCAATGAAAAGGTGCAAAAGCCTTCTTATATGATAAAAAAAGAAGATTTTGTGAAATTGATTGAAGCAAAAAGGTTTGTGAGTCGTGCTGGAGATAAGCTTTGGTTATTTTTAAACAAATGGAATCTGAGTCAGAAGAAAGTATTAGATGTTGGTAGTAGCACAGGTGGCTTTGCTCAAGTGCTTTTGGATTTGGGGGCAGAGGAGGTGCATTGTGTTGATGTAGGAAGAGATCAACTGCATCAATCTTTGAGAGAAAATCCTCGAATACGCGTTTTTGAACAATGTGATATTAGAGAGTTTAATGCACCTTGTTTTTATGATCTTTTAACTTGTGATTTAAGTTTTATTAGTATTGAAAAAATTTTTGATGCGCTAAAAAGATATAGCAATGAGATGATTTTGCTTTTCAAACCTCAATTTGAAGTTGGAAGAGGAATTAAAAGAAATAAGAAAGGGGTTGTTTTGGATCAGCTGGCAATACTTAAAGCCTTAGATCAGTTCGAAGAGTTTTTATGCTTTGAAAAATTTACTATTTTGAAAAAGGAAAAATCTTGTATTAAAGGAAGAATGGGCAATGTCGAATATTTTTTTCATATCCGATCTTAAAGCGTCTTATCCAGAAATTAAGAGTTTAGCATTGGGTAAATTTGATGGAATGCACCTTGCGCATTTTGAACTTTTTAAAAAACTAAAGCAACCATCAGGGATTTTAATGCTGGATTTTAAGGTGCAAAATTATTTGTGCAGTTTCCAACAAAGAGCAAATTTTGTAGAGAGCAGAGTTTTTGTTTTAGATTTGGATCGGGTGAAAAATTGGAGTGGTGCAGAGTTTGTTTTATTCTTAAAAAAAGCTTTTCCTTCTTTAGAAAAAATTGTTGTGGGTTATGATTTTTATTTTGGTAAAAATAGGAGTTGTGATAGTGATGATTTGATTTTAATTTCTCGAGATTTTGATATAAAAGTTGAAGTGATGAGTGAGGTAAAAATTCAAGGTGTTTCTGTGCATACGCAAGCAATAAAAAAAGCCCTTTTAGAAGCAGATTTGGATTTATCTTTGAAGCTTTTGGGGCGTTATTATGCTGTTTATGGCAGAAGGGTTGCTGGTCAAGGTCTTGGTCACAGAGAGTTGTTTGCTACAATTAATTTATCTTGTGGAGATTATTTTTTACCTAAAAATGGGGTGTATGCGACAAGATTTGAAGGGATTCAGAGTGTTTCTTTCATTGGCAATCGAAGCACAGATGGAAAATTTAGTGTGGAGGTGCATTTATTAGACACAACGCTTTCTCGGGAAATTTTAGACAGAGGAGATTTAAAACTAGAGTTCATTAGCTATATAAGAGAAAATCAGACATTCTCTCATTTAGAAAAATTAAAACAACAAATCACTAGAGATATTTCTAAGGCAAGGGAAATTTTTAAAAATCTATCCCATTATGATAGTTGAAGAAAACTTAAAAAGAGAAGCTTCCGCCAACTTGTAATGCCATATAGCGAGGAGTGTAGCTATTTGATGTGGCTTTAGTTCCTATTTGAAAAGCGATATCAAGGAATCCTAGCACATTGATTCCTGTGGTGAGGATCATACCATTATCTTGTCTTAAATCTTTGGCTGCACCAATTCTCATATCTACAACCTTAAGATCAAATTTTAATCCCGCACCAATCATTTGGCTAAATTGCTTGCTATCACTAAAAGTAAAAATTTCATTAGGCAAAATATCAGCATCAACGCTAAAAGTAACAAGGGGGTGATTATAAGCAATTCCTACACGATATTGTGGTTTAATGATGATTTTAGTTCCATCAAATTTAAAGCTTGGATAATTGATATTTTTTGCTACAGCACCAAAGGTGAGATATTGAAATTTTGGTAAGTCAATGTTATAGCTAATTCCAAGATCAAGACCAAAATTACTAACATTATTTGAAGAAAGATGAGTTCGTATATTTTTGATTGTCTGTTGTATGTTGGTATTGGCATTGATGCTATTTTGTTCTTGATAAAAAATAGCATTCATGTATTTAAAATTTGCCCCAATATTAAGGTTAGAATTTTTAAAGAAAAAAGTATAAGCATAGCTGATAGGAATTTCTTGCAAGAGAAGATTGCTTGAAATAAGGCTACCTACTTCTTGTGTGTCTGATTTAGAAATTTTAGAACTTGCTGAAATGTTAGAATAAAATGAGGCAAAATAAGAGAAAGCCAAAGAGCCAAAAGAGCCTCTGATCCAAGCAGGAGAAAATTGAAAAGATATTCCATTTTGTGAAGTGAGATTTGAATAATTTTGAGAGAGAATATCTTTTAAAGATGGATTTGATGTATTTGTATTGGTAGGATTGAGTTTATCGATATTTTTCCGATCTATCCTCACGCCACCAGTGTAGCCAAGACGAATTTTATTATCAGTGCTTACAAGCGATGGGTTATAGTAAGAAGAAAAAGCAGAGTTTTCTAAAGCCACGCCAGAGCCACCAAGACTCATTGAAGTGCCACCCATATTTCCAAAATCCAGAGCATTGCTAAAGCTTAAAGCAAGAGCAAGAAAAAGAAATTTTTTACTATTTTTCATTTTATCTCTTTAGAAAAACTATTTAGCCACCAGAACAGAAATTGGCGAGGCATTAACAAAACTATTTTGATGTGAATTGAAAATACGATGCAATAGTGAAGACTCGCTTGAACCTATAATGAGGAGATCATAGTTTGGTGCTATCTCTAAGACCACATCAATAGGATTTCCTGATTTTAAAATCTTATGACAAGAGAAAGATTGATTTTTAAAAGCTTCATAAAATGAATTAAGAATTTTAATTGATTCTTCTTGTTGAGTATCAGCGATGCTTTCATAATCAATTAATCCACTTTCTGCGTGAATGATGGTATCTGGTGTAACATGTAAAAGTGTGAGTTCAATATTTTGATTTCCGAAAAGAGAAATAATTGTATCAATAGCTCTTCTGCATTCTTCTGTATCACTAACTCCAAATAAAAGCTTTTTCATATCAATCCTTCAGAAAAGTATGTATAGAATTCTAGCATATTTATAGATTGATAGGTGAAGAATCTAAAAAATCAAAATTTAGACGGTATGGCAAAATACGGATTTTACTACCCGCTTCAAGATGATCTCTTTGTTCATCAAAGATCGCAAAGGCATTGCATTGATGAAAAGTGCTAAAGGCATTTGCATTAATTTTTCCATTTTGATGAGGGCTAAAGACTGAATCGTGATAGAATCCTTGCAAAATATGTGTTCGTTTTGCTTTAAAATAAAGAGGTGTATCAAGATGAGCGGTGATTGTTTTGGGATAAAAAAATCGAGAATAGCTTAGATATTTAAGACTTGGAAGAACGAGTGAGAGCAAATTAGAGATAGCACTGAGGGGATTTCCAGGTAGGCAATATAAATAAGTATTTTGCAAGGAGGCGAGCATAAATGGCTTTCCAGGTTTGAGATTGATTTTGTTAAATAAGATCTTAGCATGGTTTTTTTGTAAGACTTGGTAAAACAAGTCTGCATCTCCTACGCTTGCACCACCACTTGTGATGAGAATATCATATTTTTGACATTGAGATAAAAGTTCATTTTCTAGGTTTTTATCATCTTTTAATACCCCAAGATAATGGCAATCAAATCCAAAGCTATGTAGAAGTGAGAGGATTGCTACAGCATTGATATTATAGACTTGATAATCTTTAATAGGTGAGCCAAGCTCTTGAACTTCATTGCCACTACTAAAAATACCAATTTTTAATTTTTCAAAAACAGAAATTTCAGAAAAACCTTGTGAAGCTAAGATACCAAGTAGTCTAAAATCAAGCTCATCACCAGCTTTTGCAATGAGCTCTCCTGATTTTAGTTCCTCACCCTCATAGCGAATATTTTGTCCTTTTTTAAGAGAAATGAGAGGAGTAAGAAGAGAATCTTTTATTTGGGCATTTTCAAAGGGAACAACGCAATCAGCACAATTTGGCAACATTGCACCCGTCATAATTCTTAAAGCTTCTTGGGGGTGTAGGGTGTATTTTGAAGCATCTGTTCCAGCAAGAATGGTATCTGTGATTTTAAAAGGAGGTTTTTGTGTGGAATGTAAAGCATAGCCATCCATTGCTGAATGAGTAAATGGAGGCAGAGGTCGTCTTGAGTGTATATCTTGTGCGAGGATATATCCTTGTGATTGATAGATTGAAATTGATTTGATCTTTTTTTCTAGTGGTGAAAGTGTTGTGATAATTCTAAAGGCATCTTGAAAGTTAATCATACAAATCTCCTAAAAAATTTGATTGAGAAAATAAAGATTTTCTTTTAAGTGAGCTTGAAATTGCTGCATAAGAGAGGGAATAACAAGAACAATAATGATAAGAGCCAAAGCAATTTTTACAGGGAATCCAATCGCAAAAAGATTGAATTGAGGATGATTTTTCATGATCATTCCAAAGATAATATCTGTTAATAAGATCATTCCTAAAATGGGAAAAGCCATTGCAAAACCGATGCTAAAGAGAGATGAAAAGTTTTTAATCATCATTTCAAAGATATTTTCATTAGGAGAGAAATGTCCGAGGGGAATTGTTTTAAGCGTTTCCGCGATAAAAGAAAAAATAGCGTGGTGGAAATCAAGTTGTAATGAAAAAAGTATGGCCAACATCGCAAGGATTAATCCTACAATTGGCTTTTGTGAGCCTGTGGCAGGATCATAAGCACTGGCAATTGTAAGACCCATTGAAAAGCTGATATTATCCCCTGCAAAACTGAGAGTGGCAAAGACAATTTGCAAGGCAAATGATGCAAGAAAACCAAATAAAAGTTCAAAAATCCCTGCAAGTAGAAAATCTGTTAATCCGAGATTGAGGGAGGCTGATGGTAGAGTTGAAAAAAATAAAAGACTCATAAAAAAGGCAAGAGCTCCGCGTAGAGAAACAGGAATAAGATTAGAGTCAAAGAAAGGAAAAAATGCAAAAATCCCACCAAATCTCAGAATGAGGAGCAAAAAGGCTTGAGTGCGACTCTCGGTAAGTAAGGAAAGAAATTCCATCGATTTTTACCTAAATTCACGGAAAATATATCCCAAATCAATACCGTTGATTTGGGTTTGTCCGCATTTTTCAAGAATGTTATTTGCTCCTTCGGAGAGTTCGATTGAAGTGATGCCGTGAGTGATAGATATTTTAGCTTCCAAAAAGGCACTTAAAAGATCGCATATTTTGAGAAATTTTCCATAGACAGGATTGAGATGATCAAGATTGAAATCTGTGAGTATTTGATGGCTATCATCGTGAGTGTAGTGGATAAATCCTTCAATCTGATAGCGGTTTGAAAATTCATTTTCTGTGTAGTATTTGATATCATCACTGATATTTTGAGGAAGATGCTTAAGAATTTTTTCTTCTACTTCTTTTGATTCAAGTTCTTTGATTTGTGCATCTAGTCCTTTAATTCCCTTTTTTATCGGCGAAATGATATCGCGTGTTAAAACTTCTGGGAGATCGTGAAAAAGTCCGCAGAGAAAGTGATTGATCCTCATTTGTCTGCAAGCTTTGATATCAAAGCTCAAAAGATAAGCACAGATTGCAACGATGAGCGTGTGTCCTAAAACAGATGTAGGTGGTATCCTTGGAGTTTGGCTCCAGCGTTTTTGGAAGCGAAGTTGCCCAAAGAGAGTGATGAGTCGCTTGAGGTGATCAAAGAGTATGATTTGTTGCATACCGCTGAGATGATAGTGATTTTCCACTTCTTTATCAATGATATCTTTGATATTTCGAACATCATACATATGAGGATTGAAATTATAAATAATGTCAAATTCCCATTTTGAAGCATAAAAGTGAGCTGCTTTGAGGATTTGTGATTCGATATCTTGAGGTGTATTTTGAAAGTAGCTGCCAATTTTTTTTAAAAAAGGATAGGATTGTATTTCTTCCTCTAATGCCTGAAGAACAAAGTCTGCGAGTTCTTTTTTATGTTGTTTTTGAAGTGCATAAAAAATTGGTGGTTTGATATCTGTAAGCACCACTCTGGCAAAAAATTCAAAAATAAAATATTCAATGAGTTTTTCCCAGTCAATTTGCTTTTGGTGTTCTTTTTCTTCAAATTTTCCTAAAATATAAGCAATGATCATCTTGTGAGCTTGTTTATCAAGTTCGACAAATTCAATCGGTGTTGCTTGGTCATTCCATCTTCGTATAGACGCAGCGATAAATAATTTTCGAAGTAGGGTATTGTTTAATTTAGGCTTTTGCATTACTTCCTCAAAGAATTTTTATTTGATTTTACTATATTTTTATGTAATGCTGGTAAGAGGATATTAAAATCTGTGATAGATATTAAAAGAGATAGAATTATTTTCTGCACCATTATCAAGAGTTTCATTATCGATATTAATCTGCACATTTGTATTGGGCGAGACATATTTGCTTGTGACAAGATATGAAATTCCATAACCAAGTATTGCTCCGACGATCACTTGAGTGATGCTGTGGCGTTTTGAAGTGACTCTTGAGGCGCCAACTAATGTTGCAAGTATTGTAGTTGGAACTCCCCATTGCCAACCATAGCGCCTCTGCATAAAACCTGCTGCGCTGAATGCAGATGCAGTATGCCCAGATGGAAAGCCATTGTATCCTGTGCCATCAGGTCTTCTGCTAATGGCTGCCCAATCGGGGTGTTTAACGGCGATAGCTGCAAAAGATAATTTACTGATATAAGTGATTGCTAGAGTGCTTCCTGTCCCGATAGCAAGCTGTCCGACACCCTTCCAATCTTGTATCGCCATAGGATAGATCGCGACCATTAGCGGGAGAAACTGAAAGATATCACCATAAATTTGAAAAGGATCTTTAGCATTGAGTTGTTGAAAGTTTAGAGTGAGTATCAACATTGCCGATAAGATAAATTTTTTAAACATCAGATTCCTTTCAAATTTATGGGAAAAACTATATGTGATTGACTCTCGATCTTGCTTTAAGTTGCTTGATAATATTTAGTCTAGAACTTTATAAAGTTTAAAAATGGTATGCCCAGAGGGATTCAAACCCCCGACCTACAGGACCGCAACCTGTTGCTCTATTCAGCTGAGCTATGGACACATATTATAAAGGTGGTATTCTAGCAAAAAAAAATCTAAATTCTTCTTAATTTTGGCGAAAATATCGTAAAATTAGGCTTCAGGTTTTCCTGATAAATTTTTACAGAAAGTGGGTGATGTTATGCCAGGTATCAAAGTTCGTGAAAATGAATCTTTTGATGAAGCTTATAGAAAATTTAAAAAGCAGACAGATCGCAATCTTGTAGTAACAGAATGCAGAGCAAGAAGATTTTTTGAGTCTAAAACTGAGAAGCGAAAGAAGCAAAAGATTAGTGCGAAGAAAAAAATGCTTAAGAGACTTTATATGCTTCGTCGATATGAATCTAGGCTATAAATTACTTTTAAATTTAAAATCCTCTCATTTTATGAGAGGAACTCTTCCCTGTGAATCAATAAAAATCATTATAATTTGGAGGTTTTATTATGCGTTTTAGCGGAAAAAATGTTCTTGTTACAGGAGCAAGCAGAAGTATTGGTGCTGATATTGCAAGGGTTTTAGCAGGTTATGGATTGAAAGTATGGATTAACTATCGCAGTAAAATGGAGCTTGCAGAGGCACTTAGAGAAGAAATTATAAAAGCAGGTGGAGAAGCTGGAATTATTGAATTTGATGCAACTAGTGAAGAAGCTTTTATAGAAGCAATAAAAGTGATTTGCGAGAGCGATGGAGAATTATCTTATCTTGTAAATAATGCAGGGATCACAAATGATAAACTTGCGCTTAGAATGAAAACAGATGAGTTTATGGGAGTGCTTGATGCAAATTTAAAATCAAGTTTTATTGGTTGTAGAGAGGCTTTAAAAGTTATGAGTAAGCAGAGATTTGGAAGTGTGGTTAATATTGCATCTATCATTGGAGAAAGAGGCAATGCAGGTCAGACAAACTATGCTGCCAGTAAGGGAGGAATGATTGCTATGAGTAAGTCATTTGCATATGAGGGTGCCTCTCGAAATGTAAGATTTAATTGCGTTACTCCAGGTTTTGTGCAAACGGATATGACAGCTCAACTTAAAGAAGAGATTAAAGAAAGCTATATGAAAAATATTCCTTTAGGGCGTTTTGCAGATGGAAAAGAAATTGCAGAGTGTGTGGCATTTTTATTGAGTGACTCTTCAAGCTATGTAACTGGTGAAGTTTTAAAAGTTAATGGTGGAATGTATATGTGATTTTAATTGATATGGGGGTTTTAAAAATCACTTTTCAGATCCAGAATAAACACACAGAGATAAAAATTTGTGTGTTTGTTACTTAAATTCAATTTGGGTTATTTTTAAGCTTTTTATTGATGATAACTTAGGGTATTAGTTGTTAATATATTAGTATTAACTTAAGAAAATAAGCAGGAGGAATAAATGAGGAGAGTTTATAAAGTATTGTGTCTTTTATTAGCTTTTACTCTCGGTTATGCGCAGGTAGATTCTGAGAAAACAGAAGCTTTTGTTGAGCCTGAAAAAATAAAGGAGAGCCCTAAGGAACCAGAGCTAATTAGCCCTAGTGAGTTAGAGAAAACAGGAACAAATAAGATTGATACTTCCAAGGATACAGATAAAGTAGAAAAAACCATTATGGATGAGATTTTTAAGCAAGGCGAGAATCAAATCAATCATCTTGTAAATACAGCCAAAAAGAATGCAGATCAAGAAATTGATTTAAGGGACAAGAAAAATAAAAATGGTTTTGTGTTGGGAACACAGATTATTTTGAAGAAGTTTGAGATTTCCCAGGTTATTTCAGGATTTCAAAAACTTACAAGCACGGTTCCTTCACTAGATGCAGGCTTAATCTTAGGTTATCAGTATTACTTAGCAAAGAATTTTGGTTTTCGTATCAGTGGATTGATAGATGCAGGGAGCCCTGCTGTATTGAAGGCACAGACATTACAACCTGCACAAACAAGTTCGCCTAGTGAAGCAACTGGTGCAAACTCAATTCCAGCAACTCTAATTAGAGGGGTTTATCAAAAATATTGGCCTGTAAAAGGAAGTGTTGAATTAAGTTTTTTGATTGATTTTTATACTTCTCAAAAACATGTTTTTGGAGCGATGATTGGTGGGGGATATGAGATTGAGTGGGGAGTATTGGTTAATGCAGATGCAAGTGTAGGGACTAATACTTCTGGTTTGACACGATTGGTGCAAAAACCTCAGAATGTCATTACAAGTGGTTTGTATCCGCTTGTTGGTTTGTATTATTACTATCGCCATCATCAGCTTGGAATTAATTATCGTATCGGAGAGTTTTATTTGATTAAAGAAAAAAATAATGAGTGGGATTTTAATTTGGGTAATTCTACTGCGACAACGATTACTAAATTTAGACCCTTAGGATCTTTGACTCTTTATTATTTATATCGATTTTAGCGTGATTGATTTGGTTTAAAATAAGAAAATTCGATTTGCTTATTTTTGAGTTATTGATTTTAAAAATCTGCTGTATTTGCCTCTTAAATAAGAGGCGATATTTTAAAGACTAAAGGATCTATAAATTTTGGCTTAAGAAAATCTTATAAAGTAAAAAATTTATAGAGATTTTAAAAAAGTGAGAGATTAAATTTAAAAAAGAAGCTAGAGTGTTAGATCGGGAAAAAAGTTAGTCTGCAAGTAAGGAGTGCATTATTTTTAAAATTTTTTCTTGATTTTGCTTGTCGTTTAAAACTTTGGAGGCTTGATGTGAAGCAAACTTAAGTTTTGAGATTTGATCTAAGTTCAGAGAGTTTAAACAAGATGTGAGACTTTTGATGCTAAAGTCAGTTGAGCAAATCCCCATTTTGTATTTTGAGATAAAAGGTAGGAGTGATGGTAGTGGTGTAGTGATAATACCTAATCTTGCTTGGATATATTCGAAAAATTTATTTGGCATTGCGTTGGCATTATTAAAATTATTTGGACTTAGAGTTAGGATTCCAAGATCAAATTGATTGGTAAAGGGAATGATTTCTTGCATTTTGACAGGAGAAAGAAAACTTATGTTGCTTGGTGCATTTTTTTGTAGAGTTTCAAGAAAATTTATCTGATTGCTTAAACCCAAGATATGTAAATGGAATTTATCTGTGAGGTTTTTTGCTATATCTAGTAAAAAATGAGAGTTCCTATCAGGACTTAAGAAGCCGTGATATACAATGTTAATTTTATTTTTTAATGGGCTTGGTTGGAGATCGAAGTAGGGTGGAAGAGAATAAAAAACTTCACAATGCAGATTAAAAACTTCAAGATATTTTTTTGCAATTCCTTCGCTTACGCAAAGAGCAAAATCCACTCGCTTTAAATAATTTCTGCATAAAAAGTCAAAAAATCCCCCGAAGCTTTCAAGCCAGAGAGGATCGTTTTCATATTCAAGAGGATAATATTCTCTTAAATCAATGAGGATTTTTGTTGTGGGGTATTTATTTTTGTAATCACAAGCAAAAGGCAAAAGAGTAATATCTTCTATGATGATTGCCTTCAGTTGAGGTAAGTGTGAGAGAATTTCTGTGATTTTTTTACGATGAGGTGTATAGATAAGAGGCATATAGTGTTTTGATTTGAGGTTAAATTCTAGGGCATTCTGTTCTTCTTGAGTGCGTTCTTTAGAGCTTTTATCTGCTGGATAGCTAAAAGTTTTGACTCCATCAATAAGACTGCATTCCTTAGCGATAGCATAGATTTCATAGTGATCTTTAAGCATTTTTATCATTCGATAAGGTCGAGGTCTTTTTGTGATATCAAAATCATTAAGTAGCGCTATAGGTTGCATTCTTCTCCTTGTAAAATTTCATTTCTTTCAGGCAAAAGACAAATTTTTTGAGAGTATTGGTTTTGGCGAAGTGTGATGATAAAAGGTTCTGTAATGGGGGTTGGTTTTTCCCCGCAATAGGCTTTTCCAAACTGATCAAAAAATATCCTTGCCGTGTTGGATTCTTTGCAATTCTCTTGCATTTTGAGTGTTATGGTTACTCCAAAAGTTTCTTGAAGTCGGACTTTTGTCTCTGCATTGTTTTTGCAAAAATCTGAAATATTTGTATTATTATATCCACTTAGACATCGCAAGTTAGCGCCTTGTATTGCGATGAGGTCTCCTGACATAGGGCGATTATCATAATGAGTGGTATTGGCATATCTTGGAGTATCAAGATAGAGGCTAAAGCTATTTTTGGTATAGATGCCTTTGAGATGAAACTGGATTTGCCATTGCGTGGGCTGAGAGATGAGGATTTCTTGATAGATGCTAGGAAATTTGTCTTTTAGCCATTGGGTTTGACTGATATGAGTGTATTGTGTGCTATGAGTGAGGGCAAGATTTTGAGCATAGAGTAGTTGAGTGTAGAGGAATTCGGAAGCATGATAGATTTGATGATGGAGTGTATGTTTTGCAAACAGGCATAGAATACCGATAATAAAAATAGCAATGACTGATTCAAAGAGCAAGAATGCACGCATTAGTGTTTGGTGATTTTGAAAAAATAAGTGGGCTGATGATAGCCAATATTAAAATCTGCTTCTTGTTGAGAATAAACGGGCACAAGAAAAAAATGACTGCTATTTGGAATGCCATAAAATTTAAGTTGATATTCAAGCCAAGATGGAGCATTGATTGCTGTGATACCGCGTGATTTGAGTTCTTGTGCAATTTCTTTTGAAAAATAATAATTTGATGCAAAGTTTGGTTTTGGAGAAAAAAAGTAGGTGATTTTGTTTCCAAAGATAAGACTTGTTTGAATGACAAGAAGCAAGATTGTAATGCTTAGAAAAAGATAATGCTTTTTTCTAAATTCTGGGAGCCTTACACGCAGATCATTTAAAAAACAATTTGTCATCACAGGAAGACTGAGAAAACTTTGAGGGATAAGGGTATAAAAATCAACGGTTTGCCGAAATGAAAGAAAGAAGCAAAGCAGAATGCTTGTTGCTGAAATGTAGCAAATGAAATAATTTTTTCTTAGTCCCCAATAAATGCTATAGATATAAAAGACAAAAAGAAGAGGAGAATAAAGCATCGCAATTTGTCCGAGTGTCTCTAAAAAAAAGCTTTCTGGTCTTCCTTCAACATCAAAGTTAAAATAATAAAGATTAATGATTGCACCAATAATGCAAAATAAGGCAGGTTGAATACGGCGATTTTTGAGTAAAAAAATAGCAATTCCAATGAATAAAATAAAGGCACCAGAATCAATAAAGACAAGTAAGGTTAGCAAGAATCGAGGAAATTTTTTATAGCGAACATAAATATAGCTGATAAGAAAGGTAAAAAAAGCAATCTGTGCACTATGAACAAAAAAGAGCGCACTAAAATTTACGCCTGGTAGGAGTGTGTAGATAATGATTGTATAGAGGCTATCTGATTTTTTATATAGGATATGACGCGAAATGCCATAAAGAAGTATCATATTCATCGTGTGTAGGAGGATAATTGGAAGTTTGAGTATAAGATCATTTTGACCAAAAATCTGGGTTAGCCATCTTGAAAAAACAAAGAAAAATCCTTGATTTTCAAAAAAGTTTTTAGCTTCTTTTGGGCTGATAGAAGTTTGAAAGGTCATAAAAATAAGAGTTGTGATAGAAAAAAGTGCAATAAGGCCAAATAAAATATCAACATAATCT
>X103_Eurasian_Blackcap__coassemble_202_pt1 | contig 34488 bp, 39 predicted proteins | sample X103_Eurasian_Blackcap__metabat2_low_PE_003 | metagenome-assembled genome bin X103_Eurasian_Blackcap | reverse complement strand
CTTTTCATAATGCAAGTCTAATTCTTTCATTTTCATTTGATTCCTTTAAGATCTAATCAAATAATGGTGTTTGCCACTTCATTTAAAAAACTTTTACCCCCTTAAGACATATTTCTCATATCCTAAAACCGATAAGCATAGCTTAAGTTAAAGGTATAGAAATAATCAGGTCTGGTTTTAATGGTAACAATTTCTTCTCCAAAACTACCATCATAAAGACTATTAACATTTTTAGTCTCACCAAAAGCCTTATCAAAACTAAAATTAAACTCGACTTGATGTCTGCCATAGTAGTAGTGAATACCAATCTTTGGAGAGATTAGAGAGTAGTAGATGTTTCTATCTCCAAAACTCATTAAAAAATCACTATTATCATCAGCAGTTGAATCATCAGATATCTTCATACTTGCGTTAACTCCATAAACAAAGCTATAACCCAAGCCCACATTTAAACCTACAGTATGTTCTGCTTTTTGAAAGAAGTCATAAAGAAAGTTTGCTTCAATGCCAACAGATAGGGGGATATAATTAAAGTCAGCATTGAAACTAGAATCAGCCTCATATCTTTCTCCGTTAGCATCGACTGAATATAAATTTTTTAAATTATAATTTAAAAACCCAGTGCCAAGACTTCCTTTGACATTAAATCCAAAAGTTTCATTCTCTCCAAAATACTTTTGATAACCACCAAAGATTTTGGCATTAAAATCAAATGGAATAATACTGTTATAAACATCGGAAGGAATAACACCTTCTTGAGGAATCACTTGATCTATTCTATGCTGTTCTTTACCACTACCCCCACCAAGTCCTAGTTCTACTCCTACTAAAATCCCTGTTTTAGTTTTTTTCTCTGTTTCAAGAGGGGTGGTAGTTTTTATTTCTTTAACTTCCATATTGGTTTGAAGATCAGTTTTTGTTTTATCTTGACTATCTTGAATATTAATATCTTTTGCTCCTAAAAGAGAAAAAGCTAAAAGACTTCCTAAAACCACTTTATTTTTGATCATTTTTACTCCTTGAATTAAAGTTTTATTATTGTAAAAGACTTTACAGATTTTTTCAAACAAACTCACTTATAAAGTCCTTTACCATCACATTGACTTTCATTGACAAATTCTAAATCGTGGAATCCTGTGTAATATTCCATATCATGAGTATTTTTACTCCAATCATTGTATCTTTTTCCATAGACACAACGACTATCATTTGATTCTATTCCTTTCAAAGCATAGTCATAAAATTTTTTATAGGTATAGCAATCCCTCCAACGAATGGTGCATTTTTGTCCAAGGAAACCACCAGCACCAGGGCATTTAACTTTTTTTGTATATTCTGTTGCAGAGCATTGCATGGTTAAACCATTGGAAAAAATATGGGCTAAGTATGCTGAATGATTTCCCCCCTCCTTGCCATTTCCCACATAATAATTATTTTCTTTCATTGGGCAATAAGCAGTTTCATCACTTTGGCAAGTATCACCTGGTCGGTAAATATCATATTCTTGCACTAAAATTGTCGAGCCTTTCTGTGAAACAATGCTTGGTGTGCAATTAATTTTAAAGCTCTTTGCTGTAGCCTCTTCAAGAAGATATCTTCCTGAGCTGAAAATATTTAAAGCACTATTTCTTAAATCTCCTCGATTAATCATTACTTGTCTTAATCCTGTTCCACTTCGAACTATTGGTTTGTCTGCTGTTGCTTGAACATTGGCGTATTGATCGTAGATAAAAGATTGATTAACTAGACTCGTTGCCCAATTTAATTCATTGCTTGTAGTCGCATTTAAAACAACTGTATTGGAATAAATTTGACTCCCATTTTCATCTGTCTTTAGTAATCCTTGTATATCAACTTTAGTTCCCATTTTATAATTTTTATTATAAGAATTGTTGCTCATATCATATGATTTTAAGTCCCAATTTCCAAAACTAAATCCTGTCCCTGCTAATTCTGAGTCGTAGTTTTCTGTGGTATTGGTTTGAGTGATAGAGTCTGCATCTTCTGATGAATCAAATTCAAAATATCGATTTGCAACACAAAATGGTAGTTTAACTTTGCCTATATAGGCATTTTCAATTGCATCTTCCATTGATTTTGTTAAATCAAGTCCTGAAAGTGCCATAACTGCTTTCATGATCAAATTTAAAAGAACATTCCCTGTATCAATTGCACTGCTATTGATATTCTGTTGCTCGAGTTCTTTTAGTTGGTTTCTATATTGAGTTGCCATCTGTGAAAGAAAAGACTTTGATGCAGTAGGTTGAATAGTTTTAACGACATCATCTAGTGTCTCATTTGCATTAGGATCACCCGTTGGATCTTTTTTATTTCCAATATCACTATCAAGGTTTTCTCTGATTTTATCTCTAAAAGTTGAGAGCGAATCTTCTTCTGCTTCATATAAAGAGGCGATTAAGCTTTTCATTGTGGTATAGTCATCATTGTCTAGTTGGCTTAATGCTTTCTCAAATACTTTAATTTGCATAGTTGTATAGTTTAAGACTATTTTATTCCAAGCAATTATAAATTTTTGATTTTCTGTAGAAGCATTTTCTGGTGTAATAGATGCAATTGAGCAAACAGTTTCTCTTGTTGAGAGTGTAATGCATTGGCAAGTATCATATTTTGTGCTTTTTTGGCAGTCCTCATAAGTAACATCTCTTACTATATCCCCTCCTTCAATTTGTGGTGTTGTAGCACAAAATAATTGCTGAAAAAATATAAAGAATAGTGTAAAGATTGCTGTTATTTTCTTCATTCATTCCCCTTTTTTGTTTTAGTTGAAATATCAATTTCATCAATTAAAAGTTTTCTTGATTTCGTATCAAAATAAATATGAGTTGGGGTGCATTTTAGCTGAAAGTCCTTTATCATCGCATCTGATAAAACATATGAATGATCCGCAAATTCCTTTAATCGCTCATCATATACATAGCCATTGCTAAGAATTAAATTCTTAAAATTCTGTTTTTGGGCATAAATAACTTGTCTTTCATCATTGGCATCAAGAATATAATAATTGATATTCATTGTATTAAAAATCAAGTCAAGCTTTTGTTTGTTTGCTGGGTTATTAAGATCGATATTTCTCTCTTTTGCTTCTTGTTCTAGTTTTTTCATAAACTCAATTTGTCTTGTTTCATTTTTAATGCAAAGAGGAAGCATGTCCTTAGGGTTTAATGCTTTTTTTATGCTATTTTCTGTCTCTTTTTTAAGCATTTCTTCATAATTACTATTTTTCATTGTTTCCTCGATTTGCTCGATGCCATCTTTTTCAGAAATATTATATGTTGCTCCAAAAGTTCCTAAAAATTCAGTAGCCCGTATCAATGTTACCATTGAAATAATGATTAAACAACTATTGATTTTTTGCATAAATCTCCTTATATTTTTCTGTAATGATTTTTTGATATTTTTGATTATGCGTGTCGGTATAGCTATGGTATTTTGCTAAAGTTTGCATACTCCAGCCATATTTCTTTTCTAAATCCATTAAGATTTTGCAGGTTTTATAATAAGTGTATTTTAAATCAAAATACTGACTTAAATCTTTAAATTTAATAAAGCGATAATTAAATTGAAAAGCACCTAAATCAAGGTTCTTGATACCATTATCAATAAGGTGTTTTAAAATTTTAATACACATCTTTTTATTCTTACAATCAATACTACGGCTATCAAGTTTTTCATAATCAACTTGACTGATTTTTTCCATAGCATGTATATCAAGTTTGTTGTTAAAACTGATTATAAAGGGATACCCAACATTTCTTTTGGGGTGTCCTTCGACTTTTGCAATAGTGTAAATTACATCATATTCAACATTGCACGAGTTTGCAAAACAAAAAATAGTGCTAATAAAGATAAAAATTAGTTTCTTCATTTCTGTATCGTTATGAAATTAGTATTAGAACAAAAGGCTTTTATATTTTTATTGGCTTTTTTATTTTTACACGCATTGTCTAAAAATAAATTTGCAAGATCCAAAATTCCTTGTGCTTTGTATGCAAATGCAGTCCAAATTTGAGAGCTTGGATCATCTTGTAGCTTAATATTGGTTAAAATCTTAATGGCTTGATCATAATCTCCCATTTTGGTAAGAAAAATACCTGCCAAGATCCCACATTTTTTAACAAATCTTGTAATGGGTTTATCATCTGAAGAATCTGAAGAATTAATAAAATTAAAATTTCCAAAAAAGCATTTTGAAAAATATTCATCGGGTGTTTTGTTTTTTTCTTTAAAAAAGTCTCTCAAATTATCTCTTAACACTAAAGCTTTGCCATCAAGTCCTTTTTGATCGTAAAAAACAGCCCAAGAGTATAATCCTAGTTTCATTCCCGATATGGGATCATTTTTTGCCTCAAATGAGTCAAAATAAAATTTTACTGCCTTTAATATGTCTGGATCAATGCCTTTTTCTTTATCTCCATATTCAAAGTAGAGTGCTTTTTGTAAATTTTCAATAGATGGATCTATTTTCCCCAATTCATCAAATGCCCTGTTTATATCTTCTTGTGTCATTTCTTCTGAGAATGTATTGGCATTTTTTTCAAAAAAACTCGTAGATTCTGCCATTAAAAAGATACTTGTTAATAAGATAAGCACTAATTTTTTCATTTCAAACCTTTTTAAAAATATAAAATATTAAAAAATTTTCAAAAGCATTGCAAATGCACTATTTAATAGTTTTTGCATTTGTATTTTTTTCAATATCTTCATTCATTTTTTCCATATTATTGTAATTAGAGACATTTTCTTTTACTTCTTTAAATATCGTATCTGCCTTTTCTTGAAGCTTTTTTCTATTCTCTTCAAGAATCTTTCTTTGTTTGTCTTCTTTTTGAATAGGTGATTTCTTGTATACATCGTCGATTACTGCGATAAAGTATTGTATGTAATAATATGCATTTTTCATGGCTAGTAATTCAGCATATGATTTAACTTTTGCTCTTGTGATATTGGATTTTGCGAGATTATTTTTCTTATCTCTTATATAATCAACAATCAATCCTACTAAAACATTTAGATCTCTATTATAATTTGGCGTCATTAAAATATAGTCTCCAGAACGCGATTGATTGGAGCAAGTTACATTTCCTGTTCCCATAATATCGCCTAAAACTCCAAGTGCTGATTCTGAGTGAGTATCTCCAGAACTTCGGCTTTTAATAGCACAGTAAATTGCTTTTTTGCTTTCCTCTACTAATCCGTCCCATTTGATTTCAACAGCTTCTTCATCGGTTTTTCCTACAGTTTTAAAAAGCTGATAGATTTTATTATTAGCAGACTTCACTTGTGCTACTACGATCCTTTGAGGTTTAAGCTTGAGCGTTCCGCCACCAAAAAGTGTTTCAACAAATGAAAAATCTTTATCACCTGCAACAAGATTAGGCTCAATTGGCTCTAAAGAAAATCCCTCTTTTAGTCCTTTGTATTGTTGTTGTGCTACCATTTCAATAACTTTGTCATAACTACTATCAACGCTTCCATCTTTAATTAATTTCATTAAAAATTCTAAGACCGATTTTGAGCTACCTGAAGGCGTAGCAAAAAGATCTTTCAAACTATTTGGGTTAATGGCTTCTGGATCACCCAAAACATTGACTGTGAGTAGATATATAAATTTAGGATCCGATAAGTTTGCTTGAGAAACAGTAATAAGTTTAAATTCATTTTTGTCTGGATAAACAGTATTATCTTGATTTGTAACGGGAAGATAAGAATCAATTAAAATGCTAGGTATAAGCCCTACCCTGAAAATAGTATTTGCCATCTGCTCGTATTCCGCAGCCAACTTTTTGCCAGAGTCGGAGGCACTTGATTTTTTTCCTTTCAAGGAATCTTTCATGGTTTGTGTAAATTTTGATAATGATTTATTAACAAGGTTACTACCAGAATCTACATAGTCCTGAGCATTTGCCATAAAATTTGCAACTTTTATACCAAAACTTGCACCAGGCTGATTGCTTTTATCTTTAATCCACTCTTGTCCTTGTCCTATTAGGTTTTCAGTGATATTTTTTGAAAAATTACAAGCATTTCTTAAAAGGTTTTGGATATATTGCACTAAAGCCTTAATTTGAGAAAACGCTTGATTAATGGTAGGAACTGAATTAATAATAGCAACAATTACACCAAATACAATAGCACTTGAAACATTTCCGAGGTTATCAGCGATGTCATCAAAATCGACAAGATTAGCAAATCCAAGACTAAAATTTAATCCGTTGCAGTCTGCATCAATGCTGGGAGCCTCCCAATCAAGCCAAGGTGAATAGCTTGAATTGTCATCAGTAAAACGATAACTGCCACTTGGTGCAATATAACTTCCTCCATAGTTATTCCCCGTTTTATTAATAACAGAATCAGTAAAATTTGAAAAACCTTTATTATCCCAAAATTGTGAAGCTTTTCCACTATCCCAACCTTTTTTAAAAGCACTACTCCAATCTGCAAATACAGTTTGCGTTCCTACACAAAATACTAATATTAAAGCGATAATTTTGCTGATTTTAGGCATTATTATTTCTCCTCGAAATTTTCTTGCATATCTTGCAGTATTTTTTCAAATTCTCTTGCTTGTCTTCCTCGATCGCTATTTTCATTTAATAATCCTTCTGCTTTAATCTCAGCTATGTTTTTTTGAATTGAATATTTTCCATCTTGCTGATCGTTAAATTTTTCAGAGGTTTCAATTTTAAAAAATATAAAAAAGTTTTTGATTCTCTTTCTGATAGTGTCAATATTTTCTCTTCCAGAGCCAACGACTTGATTAATATCTTTTCCATCTTGATTGTTGTAGTTTAAAATAAATAGTGGTGTTATATAAATTTTTTCACTTTTATATAGGCTTGGACTTATAACTTTGTCTTCTTTTGGAATTGAATTCCAATTGTCAACATAGACTTTATTGATTGCTTTTTTGTGGAAGTTAGCAAAAAGTTCTAAAGCCTCTTTGTTTGGAAAAATAAAACGAACTTTAACCCCTAGTTTTTTCATATTCTCATAAATATCAAAAAGCTTTACCGTCGAATCAAAATCAAATCCTGTTTTGCCTAAAATGATGCTTAATTTAAGAAATTTAGCGTTTTTATTAATAATTTTATTGAGTTGGATCTCGTTCTGATCCGAAGAATCATTAGCACCTCCTTGCATCACTGGACTATTTCCTTGAAAAGGATAGGAAGTTTGAATTCCTGCAAAATTAAGAGAATACCCCGCATCAAATGAGTGTTTTAAATATTTGACTTGCCACTGATAGTAAGCCATAGCATTTTCAATAGTTGGATTCTCTAACCATGCTTTCATCACTGGAATTCTCATGGCATCGCCTGTAATTGGCATTTTGAAACAATCTACGCTTGAATTCTCTAAGCACTTTTTGCCATTAACTTCAATGATTTGAGGAACACCTGCATTCTGTTTCATCAGTGATAAGATTTCTTCTTGAATTTTTGTTTGTTTTTTTAATTCTAAAAGTATTGATATCAATACATCTGGTGATTGTTGTGAAGGATTTTTAATGTCCTCATACCCATAAAATCCATTTCCAGTCTTTTCAGCACTTAATAAAGAATATTGTGGAGTCATAAACAATAATGCTATTAAAATAGAAATTTTTTTAAACATTTATTCCCTCGCTTTCTTGTTGATATTTTCTTGTTGATATTCCTCATCTTGAATTACCATCATTTCATTAATTAGTTCTCGTTCATTTTTTGGCATTGTGATATATGGTTTATCTTTATCAACCCCACTAATAAATGGGCAATATAAATGATATTTGCCCTTTTTATTCATAAAAAGGCACTCACCTACTTTTAAGTTATCAATATCCGATGTTGTAATAAAATCTTTTTGGGTATTGCTAAAAGATGTGGCACTCCCACTGTCTTTATATAAAACATTGCTTTCAACCATATATCTTTGTCCAAACATGCTGACAACTTCATTTTTTGAAGCATTATCGTTCATTTTAAAAACAAACAATGTATTAAGCGAGTCTTTTGCGACTTTTGCTAGTGTAATACCAAGTTTAGATTCTAAATCAGAAATGGATTGAGTATAAATAAGCATGGTTTGCCCTAGCCCCGCACCTTTATTCAATACACTTTGAACTCCTTTGTAGAGTGCTGACTCTCCTTCATCAAGATGAATATAAAGTCTTCTTGGATTGACATCTCTTCCTGTTAGTGAAACATTTGCATAAATACTTTCAATAGATTTTAAAAAAATCTTTGTTAAATGTTCTGATACTTGTTGTGCTAAGAGAGGCATTGGATGCATGACAATAATCGTGCCTCTCTTATGATTATGGAGCCTTGTTGCAATTGGATTAATCTTGACTCTACAAAGCATATCCCCTAGTTTGCCAGAGGATAAAGAACTGATAAAATTCTCTAATGAAGTTGAAACTTTCTTGTGAAATTCCACAGGGACAGCAAGAAAATTCTCAACTTGCATCTGAATATTATTTTTTAATTCTGTCGATTGCTCATCATCTGCTGGAAAGTTAGCAACAGTATCTCTTAATGCTTCAATTTTCTTTTTATCTAAATAAGAATAGATGTCTCTAAAAGTTAAGAAACTTCTATTAAAAACGGTGATTGTTTTATCAAATTTTCCTTCATTTTTTCCAAAAAGAATTTCTGAAATATTAAAATCATCTTCTTTTTCCCTTATTGTATCTCTTCTAACTGGATATCTTAGTGTGGTATAGCGGTAAATCTCCATCTGTTCGCGGATTAACTTCTTTTTTAATTCGCCGTCCTTGTCGGCTATTCTTTCTAAATAACTCAATGAATAAAGAATTGACTTCAAAACAGTTTCGACATGTCCTGCATAAAACTTAGATGTTGAGTCTTCGCCAGGATACAAAATTGATGAGATCATCGAGGCGATTTCATCATCTCCCATATTAAATAGCGGGTTAAAAAAGTTTGTTCCATCTGAAAATGGGTTAATATAGATAATATCTTGAATCCTTTGGTATTTATTGGCATATTCGAAGACTTTATTTAAAACTTCAAGATCTTTTCCATTTTTTGGATCAACAATTAATAAATTATCCCCCTTAGCAATGTTCTGCTTAATGATGTTTAACATCATTTTTGTTTTACCTGCGCGAGTTGTTCCTAAAACTAGGGAATGATTGCTAATGTCTTCCCATCTCACTAAAAGGGTTTTCAAACCATCTTTAAAGTTTTGGAAATTAACACAAACACCCATATAAATATAATTTTGATTTATTAGAGAAATAAACTCTTCTTCTGTTTTTTCTTTTTGAATCCCTAATTCTTTTAAGTCTTCAAAAATATCTTCCTCATGGAGGATTTTATTTGATTGTAAAAGTTGTTTTTGTAAATTATAGATTTTCTTGTGTAGAGAAATAATCTTATTTTCAAGTTTATTAAACTTCAAATTAGGGTTATGCTTAAAAAGAGAAAAAACTTTATTAATAAAATTAAACATTTTCGCACTCGCTATCATAATCTTTGCTTAAAAAAGGTTTTTTAAGTGCATATCCTTGAAAAAAATCAAATCCAATGTTTTTTACAAAATCAAAAACCTCCATACTTTCAATATGCATCGCAATAATATATATCCCATAGGTTTTTCCAATTTGCACAAAAAGATTAAGCTTTTCGATCCCGTTTTCATCATAGTTTTTAATAATATGATTAATTAGTTTTCCATCAACCTTAATTGCAATTGGTTTAACTAGATTAATCATTTCAAGATTTAAATCCAAATCAACACCACTAATTATGATTTCTATATTTGGATTTAAGCCTTTTTCAATCCTTGTTTTGTTATATTGTTTTAAGGTCTCTATAAAACCAATAATATATTCTAGGTTTTTTTCCTTTAAAAATCCGCTGTTTATTTCTAGGTAAATTTTTCCATCAAAGCCATTAAAATACTTATCAAAATAGGAAAAATAGGATTCTTTTAATTCTGTATTGTCAACATTAATAGAAACTGTCGTAATGCCCTTTTCTTTTGAGAATTCAAAAATATTTTTTATCATTTTCCCATGTAAGCGTTCAAGTTTATTATTATCTATAGCAATAAGTCCAAAATCTTTAATTCCACTAACAATTTCTTTTTCTTCTCTTATTGATTTGATTTTTAAAAAGAATTCAAAAGCAACAACTTCTCTATCACGATTAAAAATCGGTTGCATTGAAAAAAGAATTTGATTTTCTTCATCTATCCCTCTAATTGCCTTATTGATCACATTAATCCAGTATTGTTTTTCATCGCCAGAAGTTTTGAGTTTAACTCTTTCTAAAATCTCACTTTCACTATAAATACCCTCTCTCAGCATCGCATAATACAATACACCTTGATTTTCTGTTAGAGAAAACTTTTTGACATACTCCTCTCTTTTCGCTTTATCATGTGGATTTGTTGTAAAAATAGAATATTCTAGCGGAGTAACCTTTAGTCTTAAAATATCTGAAACCGTTCCTGCAACAACCATTATTTCGCTATAGTTTGGGACAAAAGAATTTACTCTTGATAAAAGTGCCTTTTGATAATCATTGAAAGAATTAAATATTTTTCCTTCTTGAAAATATTGCTCGACATTCGAAACTGGTAAAATAAATTTAAATGCACTGTTTTGCCACACGCCTCTCGCATTATCATTGACATAAAAGTCTTCTGGATTCTGAGTAATAACGACCAAGGAGGCTTTATATTTTCTTAGTCTTCTGGCAAAATCGGATAAATATGATGATATAAGTGGATCTGCAAGAAGTGGTGCAGATTCATCGAATACAGCTAATTTTTGCCTATCATTATTAAAAAAGAAATCCTGAACCACCCTTTCTAGCATTGAAAGATAGATGATTGGATAAAGGGTTTTACCTGCGATCTCTTCAGTTTCTATAAGGGTAAAATCCGAATTTACATCAACAGAACAAGCCCCGTTAAATAATTTACTATATTGCCCATCGGGTGTTCCATATTGTTGTAGTGATACTAAAAGAGAATCAATAATTTCACGATTTTTTTGTTCTTTTTCTCTTTCTTTAAATTGAATTAACATATTATAAACATCATTCATTCCCGCATCGCGATTCTTATTAATATAAGCCCCCTGCACTGCAGAAAAAATAAAATTCTTTTTAAGTGTGATCTCATCAGTCATTGGTTCATTAGGTACGAGTTTTAACCCTGCCATGGCACCAACAATTTTAACAATTGATTCAATTGAATCTTCATCGATGACCCTAATCCCATTGACGTTGATATCTTTTACAGAAGATATCAAAATATCAAGATTTGAAACTTTGATATAATCAAGTCCCTTCAACTCATCGAGGCTTTTGATTTCTTCGATTGCATTGGTAAAAAAATTAAGACAAATTTTGTCCTTATCATCAAAAACAATGAATTCTCCTTTTACTAAATCATTCAAAGGCTTGTAGCTCTTTCCAATATCAAAAACAACGACTTTTGTTCCAACTTGTAGATGAGATAAGACAATTGAATTGGTTAAAAATGATTTGCCTGTCCCACTTTGCCCAATAATGCAACAATTATAATTTGTGATACTTGAGAAAAAATCAATACCACAGACCTGCCCATTCCTATTTAAAAACTTAAGAACAGGTCTTTGATTCCCCTTGAAACAACCAATTAATGGCATAACTGCCGATATATTACTTGAAAAATAAAGATTATAGCGATTGATAAATTCTTTTGTTTGAGTTTCAAAATTTAAAGGTAGAGAATGGATAAAAACACTAATTGCAGTTAATGGGATTCTTTCTTCATCGAGTTCCCAACCACCAGATTCTATGTTTCTAAAACTTCTCTTTATGGCTTCACAGCTCTTTTTTAATCTTTCTGTGTTATTTTCAAAAATAGTTAAGGAGTAAAATGCCTCTGCAATTTTTTCTCCATTATTTACATATTCAATTACATCACGAGATTCTTGAACAACTTCTTTGAGTTCTGGCTTTAAAGCTCCTTGTTTTTTACCCTCTTTTGACTCAAGGAATCCTCCAACCTGGCGTAAGTTATTACCTGCTTTTTTTAGGATATCTTTTTTCAATCTCTTAGAATTTGAGTAATGAATCGTTAAATTTGCCATAAAAGATCCCGCCAACGGATTTTCTCTCGATCCATCAAATGGAAAAAAAGCATTCTGCACAATCGTTGCATTAGTATGCACAGGATATTTTTTTGTTGTTAAGATTCTGGCAAATTTGTCTTTACCGATTTTGATAATTCCATTTTTATCTGCTATGTCAATTTCTACTCCTCTTGCAATTTGAGTATTCATAGGTTGATGCGTATCAAAAAAGACATCTGTTTTCTCATTCTTGAGGATTTCATTATATAAAACCATTAAGTCTTGTCCCGATACTCCAATTAATCCATCAATTGCCGATTTAACGGTTCCAAAAACATCTCTTAAAAGCTCTGTTGATGTTTTTGGTGGAAAAGTAAAAAATATAAATGTCCTTAAGTCTCTTGCAAAAAACTTTAGTTCCCCACTTATGCTTATTTCCTCGGTGTATTGCTTTAATTTGACAATTCTGTCTTCAATGGCATCTTTTAAAATTGGTGCGTTCCCTACATTAATTTTGCAATTTGAGATTTTTTTTATATTTTCGCAATACCAATCAATATTTTTTGATGAAATTGTCTTAATTTCGACTACCAAATCAGGAATATCATCAAATCGCTGAATTGTTTTAGTGATATTATCTGTAATTGATTCTGTTACAATTGGGGGCAATACCATCTCAAAACCAATACACTTTCTTCCAGTGCAACAGAAAAAATACCCAAAATCCTTATAGTCATCATCATTGGCATATTTAAATGATCTTACTAGAATTTTATCTGAGAAGGTTTTAACATCCTTCATTAACTCGATGGAGCTTCTTGTAATTGAGTTATGATCTACTTTAAATTCTGGCAATAGGTATTTATCCAAAACCTTATCATTAAAAAACTTTTTGATTTTTTCAAAGTATTTAGGTTTCTTGAAAAGAAAGAAACATATGATGATAAGTATTGCAATAAAAATATAACCAATCATTTTTCATCATCCTGTAAAAAACACGCACATTGTGATGATTTTTGTTCTAAATCCAAAATTCTTAACTCTAAGGCTCTAATCCTTTTAATTAAATAATCCTTATCTTCATTGGAGTATTTAATATCTAATTCTTGATCAATTTGTTTGCTCTTTAAATCTTGAAATTCTTTTGGATTTATTAATTTTTCTTTGTTTTTTTCATCTTGTATTTTTTCTTCTTCTCTAACCTTTCCCTGCTCTTGTTCTTTCATTTTATTAACAATATTGACAATTTTTTCGGGTATTTTTCTATTTTCTTGATCAATAATTTTTTTAAAATCATTGATTTGTTTTTGTTGTTTTTCTTCAAAAAGTTTTTGGTTTTCATTTAAGGCTTCTGTAACCTTTTCAAGCTCTTCATTAATGTGCTTAATATTATCTTTAAACTTTTGATCTTCTTTTTTTCTTGTATCTTTGTAAATATTTAAATCTCCTTGAAGTTTTTTCAATTCCTCATATTCACTTTGAATTTTTTCTTGTTCATGAATTATCCGACTCAGAGTTTCTTTTATTTCTGCTAATCCAACAACACTTTGTGTGCTTGCAAATAAAAATCCTGTGGCGACAAATAAAAATACAATTCTTTTCATTGCTGTTTCTCCCTGTTTAATTTTTTAATTCCCTCTCTCACCTCTTGCATTATGGTTGTTTTGTCTGTTTTATAACCTTTATTCACATAGTCATCTATCACTTTGTCATCTTGAATATTTCCCCTATCATCAATTTCTCCATCATGCAAAGTGAATGGTAAATCTCTATATTCTGTAGGTATCGCACTTCTTGTGCCACCATTAGTTGGAATTGAAGTTCCAGAAATAAAACGAGGTTTATGAATCCAAATATAGGCATCTTGACCCGCCATTAGCGTCCCATCTGCTGTAACATATGGGGCAATCCAAACCTTTAATACTTCTCCTTGATCAACAACCGTTCTCGCATCGACATTTTTTGTTCCTATAATGTTTTTAAATCGATTTTGATAGGGATTTTGCTCTAAAACAATGATTTGTTTTCCACAGCCAGAAAAAAATAATAAAATAAAGAATAATGTTATTACTTGTCTTTGCATTTTATATCCTTATAGGCTCTCTTTGTAATTTCCTCAGGATTTGTTGTCATAATCGTAAAAGTATCTTGGCACAAACCTGCATTTTTATAATTACAACCATTTTTCTCACAATCGGTTTGATTGGCACCAATTGAGCAACCTATAAAAATTAGACTTATAAAGCAGAAAGCTAACCCAAAAAATATTTTATTCATATCACCACTCTCCTCTTATTCCTGTTTCATAAAAATCATAATCATAACCGCTATCATTCATTATTAAATTTCTATTAACATTTCTATCTTTTTTGGTTTCTACAGGGCTATAGTGCTTAACTTTTAAAGCAATATTCTCGCCACCAGAAAAATTTACAGTAACCTCACGCCCAGCTTTAACATTGACAACAGGATTCATCGCTTGTAGATATTTTTCATAAATATTTGTAATTCTGCTAATAGTCGTAGATCCGCTAGAATTGACACCTGTCCCCAGAGAGCTAAGAGCGGTCGAAGTGCCTGTTCCCAATCCAACAATTGTTGTTGATCCCAATTTAGAAATATAATCAAGCCCTGATTGATATAATGCCAATGGCAAAGTGGCTTGAAGTATTTTTCCCTCTTTGGTAATTAAGGTTCCTGATAAACCAGCACCACCATTCTCATCACTTAAATATCCCTTGACTTGCGATTCTGCAACCCATTCTTGCCCATCTTCTCCATTAAATACACAACTGATTTTGCTTAATCTTACATTAACTCGTTCATCAACCATACTTCCTGTTCCCGTTCCATATACAACGCAACCTTTCATTTGGGTCTTTGAATCATTGGCATTGATCATATCTGAAGTAATTTTCACTGCTACGGGCAAATCCTCCTGTCTTCCCATTCCTATAACAGTTGCTGATCCAGCAGAAATAACCACTCCTTGAGCAACACCAGCATTTATTTGAAGATTATTCGGTTTGTATTCATTATTGTCTTCGTTAATGTCTTCACCACCATTGATATCAATTACATTAATTGACCATTCTTCATTGTATATTTTATTTTCCCCTGTAGCAATTTGCTCTCCTCCTTTTTTGAGAGTATTATTTGATCCCTGATTATTGGGGTAGTTGGAGCTATTAGGGTTAGTTTTAGATAACTCATTAATTTTCTTATCTTGATCTTTAAGTTTGCTATTAAAGTTTTCATAAATATCATTTTGTTTTTGTTTCAACTCAGAAAATGATTGCTGTATATTATTAATATTGTCTTTTATCTCTTGTTGAAACTTTGTATTGTTGTTTGCTTGTCTTGATTGAAAACTGTTTATTTGTTTGCCAAATTCAGAAATTGACTTTTTGGTATTAACCACTAAACTATCTATGTTTTGTTTTAGTTCTTCTTGATTTTTGTTTAACTTTTGAATTTGAGAATCAATTTGGCTTGAATAAATTGAGAAATTATCAAAATTACTATCATCAAGAATTTTCTCTCGATCCTGTTGTTTTGCAAATTGGGCTTTTTTAGCATCAGATGCCAAATCATTATATTTATCATAGACAGCCCAAATGAATCCGAATACGCATAAAAAAATAAAAAGATAGATAAAATTAATGAGATATCTAGTTGCTTTCTTCCTCTCTGAAGAGAGATTGACAGCTTTTTTCTGTTGTTTTTCAAAATAATCAGAATTATATTCTTCTTTATTTAAGTTCTCATCATTCATTCAAAATCCTTTTTATCGTTATCAATTAGTCTTTCTCTGATTTTAATTAACAATTTTTCATTAAATTGCTGAGAATTATTTTTATTAAAAACCTCATAAATCTGATATCCTTGTAAAATTTCTTTTGCTCTTGTTATCGCTACATAGAGTAAATTTAAATCTTCAATAGGAATTACATCTGGCAGGACTATTTCTTGATCATTTTTTACAATCTGAAAAAAATCATCTGCCAACAAAACATTATTCCATTCAAGCCCTTTTGATTTATGGGCTGTAGTCAAAACGATATCTGCTTCTTTTTCTGGATATTGTTTTAATCCATTTATGAGTTTAAAAATATTTATCTTATTTGCAAGTAGAACATAAAATGCCTTAACCATAGAAGCGATATCGATATCTTCAGGATTTTCTCTTAAATATTCTAAAAGTCTATCTTTTGAATTATAGAAATCTTTGAAAAAAGGGTTTTTTATCTTATTCTTTGCTTCCTCATTGCGAGAAAAGACTCTCGCGATATCGGCTATATCTTGAAATTTATATTTCTCGATTCCACCCACAAAATGAAATTTTGAGTGCATATTTTTTGATACAAAAAGAAGTATTTTTGCATTTGTTCTGCTGATAAATGTAAATTTTTCCCCAACTTCCCACGATCTTTTTGACTTATTTTCAAGTCTAGTTACCATAGGTTTATTTGCACCTAAAATCAAGAGATATTGATTCGCCAAATCAACAACCTCTTTGGGACATCTGAATGTTTCTGTAAGATAAAAAATTTGTGATAATGGATTATTGCTAAGATCTTTTAAGGCGTTTATACACTGTCTAAAACCATAAATTCTTTGAAATGTATCACCAATGAAAATTTTTTTACAAGTCTGATCCCTCAAGATTGAAAACATAACTGGATTTAAATCTTGTGCTTCATCAACTAAAATATAATCATAATTGAGCTTTGGATTTTCAAGCTCATACAGCTTCAGATAAAAGTCTTGTTCAAATGGAAAATTAGAAGTCTCATCAACAATTTGCTCCCAAATCTTCATAAGGAGATACGAGTATTTTCCATTTAGGTTATATGGAATGAATTTTAGCTCATCGAGCGTCAGAGAGCTATTAATGAAAAATTTTAAAGAATGAAAAAGATTAAAAACATTTTCTCTTTTTAATTTTAAATTACTAATATTAGAAAAATATGGCTCTAAATCAATAAGTCTTAGTTTTTTATTTTCTCTGATACGATTCTTGTAACGATAGCCTACGCTTGAATATGCAAGTGAATGAAAGGTTTTAACATCAACATTAATATTTTTAAACTTCTTTTGTGCTTCTTTTCTCATTGAATTGTTATAACAGAGATACAAAAATTTTTTATTCTTTCTATTCCTGCAAAATTCAATAAGAGTTGATGTTTTTCCTGCACCTGCAAAAGCATTAACAAGAATTATTTTATGATTGCTCTCGATGATAGCTTTCTGTTCTAAAGTAGGGTTCATTTTTGAAATCCATTACTTTAGTTCTTTTTTTGACTCTTCTTCGCTCTTATCCAACTGCTCTTTATTATTTGTTTTATCAAATAATTCTTTAGATTGTTTTAAATTTTCAATAGCTTTATCAATATTTTGTATCCTTGCCTTAAAATCGGCTTCTAAATTTGTAATCATTTTGTCATTTATATTAAGTTTTTTTAAGCTTTGAGATTGAAATACATCTTTTTTCGCATTCTCAAAATCATTTTTTATGTCATATCTCATATCTGTTAATTTTGCCAAGATATCTTCATAACTAAAAGCAACTAGCACAGAATCCAAGAGGTTGGCTTTATTCTTGAGGACTATATTTTCTTTTTGATTGCCAGATAAATTAGTTTGCATTTCAGCTAATTTTTGATTAAAAATCGCCTCTTGATCTTTTATTTTTTTGATAGCTTTTTCTTTGATAGCAATTTTATAGCTTTCCATTTTTCCAGAGTAAAAATAATGAAAGCAAAAAAAAGAAATAACAATACCGACTATGAAAAATATAATATTATTTTTTGAAAGCAACTTCATTCTATTTCCCTATTCAAATAAAAAGTTTAAAAACAGTGATCTTCTGTTTCAGCGTTATTATACATCAATTTTAATCAAATTGCTTTCACTTGATAAAAGATACATAGAAAATTAGAAGAAAAAAGAATTAAAAGTTGAAAGAGGATACTTGCTCACTTTGGACGATAGAATTAAAATTGATCACTGTTTATAATATACTTCTTATTCTATCTCGGAAATAAATAAAATAGAAGAATTTTATCGTCCTAACTTAAAGCCATAAACAAAATGAGCAAGCGGGTGTATTGTATCAAAAAAAAAAAAAAAAAAAAAAAAAAAAAAAAAAAAAAAAAAAAAAAAAAAAAAGCCCCCAAGCAAAATAAAATTTTGCAAATTTTATTTTTATAAAAAAATTTTTTGCTTCATTGTTAAAAATAATCAAAAAAAACTAAAAATCCATATCAATTTGAGTATTTTGCAAATCTTTCTTCTGTGTTGATTTTTCACCACCATCTTGGATCAAAGCGAAAATAGAAAACAATATGATAAGACAACCTGCACTCATCATTGAAAGTTTTGAGATCTTAATTCTTGTTTCCATTGGCATTCCCTTTAATTTATCCCTCTCTGGGTTTTCTTCTAAATTTTTTTTGATCCTTTTTTCGCTGTTAACTCCCAAATAGACAATAACAATACCAATAATCAGTGTGATAAACCCGATAATTTTCATTTCCATATCAACTCCTTATTTTAAAAAAATTATTTAATAAAAAATCTAGTTAATAAATTTCTTCACCTCCTTAACAAATTAAAATTTAAACATGAGAATAATTGTTTTTCAAATATGAAAAAAGCAATTACAATCAAGGCAAATGCAATCAAAACTGCAAGATAATTTTTTAAAAACACTGAGATGTCTTTTTGTGATGGTATTGATGCATATAAAAATGTTATAAAAAGATAAAAATACAAATAAGAATAAAATACGCCATTGAACTTTAAAAGGAAAAATAATTCCTTAAGCAAAAATACTATTGGCACTATTAGCAATGGTGCAAATGAAGTGAAAAAAACATTATACCAACGCAAATTCTTAAAACTAACACTTCCAAAAACAACTTCTTTATCTACTTTTTTAGGAAGAATATCAAAACTCACAGGCTTAGCATTTAAAACCAACCCAACCAAAAGATGACACAACTCATGCAATAAAACAGCGGGAAACATAAAAATCCACGAAAAGAATATACTTTTTTTGCTCTGTTGAAAAAGATAAAATATTAAAAAACAAAAGAACAGATCAGAAAAGCTTAAATTAAAGAAATTTATCACCTGTTTTTACCTGCCTTTAACAATGTAAATATAGGTTGCCTTCCCCTTTTCAAGCACATTGTTATCAATCGCAACTGAATATGTCGGGTTTGCTTTATTGTCCTCATAAAACATTTCATTATATAGCTGTATCGTTTTCTTGCTATCATTTATCACTGCCCACTTCTCTCCAAAATACCTATCACCGACAGCTCTATTTAAAAGAATCATTGTTATTTTTGGATTTTTTAAACTAAATCTTTGGTTAATACTCTTTTGTTCTGAATATCCATTGATTGGTTCATTTCTTTTTAAGGCATAGGTAATTGCTAACACGGTTCTTGAATGATTAGTCCCTTCGAGCTTTGAAATAGTTCTTAAATTTTTTGCTCCTGTTTGTTTTTTGAGATCTCTAATAGCATTGTATTGGTTTCCTTTATTCTTATTAACATAGATTTTCAAAACAATTGGATATGCTCCGTTTAAAATCAGAAGTTCCAATGAGCCTAGTTTTTGACTATTAATAAATATTTTATTTTGTTGCCTCTCGATATTCAACACTTTTCTTTGTTGATTTTGAATTTTAGGTTGAGCTTCTTGCACTGCCCTAATTTTAAAAGATGACTTTTTTCCTATTTCTGGAATAAAAGGGAAATCTATAACTGCATAATTATCTACAAGAATTGGGATCTCGATCACACTTGCCATTTTAAAAATTTTTGCCCCATCTGGAATTGGAGCATTTTCATATTTCTTTTTAATTCTCTGTAAAAGTGTATTATTTTCTTCACCACTATAGCGTTCCTGTCCATCGGTGTCATTTCCTGTTTTTTTCTTATTTTTGGCATTGTTATCACCAAATACTCCATCATAAGCACCATTATAACCATCGCTATTATTTGTTGCATCGCTACTTTGAATTGGCATTGGTAATTTATTTTTTAAATTTCCAATAATATTGTCAATAGATTCACCAGATGAAAAAGTGATAATAGAGATAATTAACATTAAGAACAGCTTTTTCATTCTAATGATCCTCCAAAATAAATTCTTCATTGTTGTCTTTTTCAATATCTTTTTCTTTTTTTGGACTAATGGGTTGTTTTATTGTTCCTTGCTCGATCACATTTTGATCCTGAACCTTAACACTATTGGTGTCTTTCAAATTCAAGATGTCTTCACTCAAAATTTTTGAATTATCTCCACTAGGTGTCTTTGTGATACTATTCCCATTGAAACAATCTGTCCTCAAACCAGAAATAAAAATTGTCTGTTTCTCAAATTTAAAATCTACCTGATAACCACATTTAACTGTTCTGTAAGTTTCATGATTAATTTTCTGATTGGCAATGCCTCTTATAATAACAGTTGCTCTTTTTGCTAAATCTTGATCATTTAAATTAATTGTTGTCTCGTTTGATGAGTAAGAAAAAGTTTGATCAATTTTGTTAGTTATAACAAGCGCGATTAATTTCTTAAATACAGCCGAGTTTTTTGAAAGCGACACGCTATCAAAATATTGAATAGTATTATTCACCCTTTCTTTAACATTATCTGCATTGATATTTGCAATGTTATTCACTGTCCATTCTGCCCACACTTTATAATATGAACTATTTGCATTGCTTGTCGTTACTGTAGTTTTATATGGTGGTATTATCACTGACAATTGCCTATTGAGTGCGAGGTAACAAAGAGAAATTACCAAAATGAGAGAAAATATGATAAAAAAAAGCAAAGAGAAAATCAAAATTCTATTATTGATAACCAATCTTTTATTTTCATCAAGATAGTCTCCACCAAACATATCAAAATTCTTTTTTCTCAAATGATCCAACAAAGACATTGCAACCCCTTTAAACTCTAATCCCTAAAAAGAGTTTCGCTAGAATCAATAAAATATCCACTAGGAACACCTCTATCGGTTTTTAATCTAAAATATTTTCTATACGAACTTGTAGCAATTGGATTGCCCCTATTAATTAAAGAGTGTTTGATAAAACTTCGCGGATACTCAACTCCATTCGCATTATATAAATTCGCTGCAAAAAAACAACTAGCTCCAGAAAGAACCACTGAAAAAAGCATATTAAAAACAAAAAAAGTCATTCCAAATGATATTCCAAACACTATGAATACAAGTAAAACAAGATCCTTTCTGAATTGTTTAATGTATCCTGCACCATTTATTGTATTTGGAAATTTGATAATTTTTTTATCGCTCATTAATTTTTACCAATTAAATTAACTTAATAAATAAGCACTAAAAGGCTCAATATGACTTAAAATAACGCCGCTTTGAGGATTCCAACTTGATGAATAATCACTGATCATTTTTATCAACCTTGGTGCAACGAATAGACCTAGGGAAATAGCAAAACACAAAAAAGTTACGGTCATCCAATTTGCATTTTGGAAAAAAATCATCAACATTCCAGTCACAATGATAATGAATGTAACGATCTTTGTGAAATATGTCGAATAAACATTTTCAAATGCATTGGTAAGAAAATCCATTGGATTGTCCGCACCAAATAAAAGCGTGAAACCTAAAAACATAAACACTATTCCTATTTTAGAAATAAAATCATTTTTTTCTCTTGTCATTTTTAATCCTTTAAAAAAATCTAAATTCTCGATTGAGACAAATTACTCATTACAAAAAATCAAAATAAAATTAATTTCGTCTTACCTCCTATTGCATGTTATGTAAATCCACGACTTTAGATGGATTAATTTGAGAATAAAGTGCAATATTATTGTTTATTTGTTTTTTCCTAAATTTTCTTTTTGAAATAAAATCAATTAAAACATAGATAACTACACCAATAAATGAGAATATCGAAACCACAAAAATTGATTTAAATGCTGAGATTGTGTTTATTCTCATAAATCTTGGCAAGAGATCGTTAATAACGACAATAATCTCATTTGCTTGTTTAGAATCAAATAGTATAAGCCCTGAAGACATGATAAATATAGTTGTTAATACGAAAAAGCAAGATGCGACGACTTTCCAAGATCTATCTACAATTGAAAAGAAACGAGAGGTTTTTGACACTTCTTCATCAATAATTACATATTGTTTCATGGAATTGATGTTATATCTATGAAATCCAAAAAATATACTAAAAAAACAAAGACTAGCTGTTGCCGAAAAAGTCAAAATGCTTTCTAGCTGTGTTAAAAACGAAAAATAGCTTGAAATAAGCAAAAAGATAAAAAATAAAAAAACAACTAATATGCCTCTTATCGTTAATTTTAATCCGATTGTTATTGGTAGCATTCTAAATTCAGATTCTGAAAAATCCATTGCACTAATCCCTGAAAGGGAGGTTCCACTAGCAAAAAGTGCTTGGATAGTATCATGTAATTCTTGGATAAATGAAAAAATAGGATATTTAGCTTTAGGTTTTGAATTAGATCTTGTTGATCCATTGTCGCCCATTCTTGGACTTTCATTTATTTTCCTTAAATCATACTCATAAGGTCTATCGCCTTGCCCAATTCCATAATCTTTTTCTCTAGGGCTTCTTTTAAAAATGTCATGATTGCCTTGATTGTTTTGCTGATCTTTATGATGGTTATTTATCATTTTTAGCTCCTTCCAATACAGATTCTAATTTTTTAAATACCTCTTCGAGTTCCTCTTCGATCTTAATCTTTATCGTTCTATCCTTTGTTTGTTTTAATTTTTTTTCAATATCCATTAAATTTGAAAAAATTTTCATTGTAATAAGATGATCAAACATTTGAACTCACGACTAAAAAGATTAAAACTACAACCATTAAAGGGAGAAATACAAATTTTTCAAACAACATTCCTGTATTAAATCTCAAGCATCGTGGCAATAAAACAGCACTAACATCTGATAATGGATAGAAATAATGCTTTATTCCTGTATTTGTGAGCATATCTCCAACTTGATGTAATAGATTTCCAAGACAAAATGCAAAAAGTAAAGGCTTACACTCATCGTCTATAAAAAAATATAAACCAAAGAAGATCAGTAGTGGAAAAATTAAAAAATGCGTAAAGCCACGATGCCCAAAACTAAATGATAAAAAATCACTGATTATTGGAAATTTCTTTCCAATAAAAGAATTTGGTTCATCGATATCTGGAAAGACACTGCCAAGCAAAAGGAATGAGTAAAAAAATACTTTTTCATAATAACTATTGCCTATGATAATTATATTTGCCAACTCAAGCCCTATTGTTATATTAAGTGCAAAAGCCATATGTGTTTTAAAAATCATGACTTACCACCTAAAACTCTTTCGCCTTGATATATTTTTTCTAACTCACTTTTTCTTGCTTCGATATCAATTTCATTGAGTTGCTGAATAAAAAAACTATTATTGTCCTGATCATCTCCTGTATTATGATGCTTTCTAATAACATCAACCATTCTATCCCTCACCGACATATCTATTTCTAAATCAATACAAACACTTCTTAAAAATTCTGCTGAAACATAATTATGTGGGTCTTTCGTATTTCTAGCAAACTCTTTAAAAATCATTGGGCATTTTCCATAATCATGAGCCAATGCCAATATAGTTATCTCTTCTCTTGTTTCTGATGGAATATTTGTTGATTGCTCTAATGATAGACAGAAGCAATTAATAGTATGGGTAAAAAGATTGACTCTTGACAAAAGATCGTATTGATTTTGGTTAATATTCGTATTGATATCATATTTCTTGCCAACAGAGGAATACTTCTCAAATCCATAATATTCAATTTGACCAATTAAAGCGATAAATAAATCAAAAAATATCGGGACTTCATATGTTTTTAAATAAAGCCCTTGGATTCGATTTAAAATCTCGTTCTTGAAAACTCCATTTGACCTAATATTATTCGTGCCTTTGACAATTTTCCTACCTTGTCGTTTTTCCGCATGATGACCAAGTTCTTTTATCAGAATGAGATTTGCGAGAGTTCGGTATAAGAAATTTTTATAGTCAATTCCCATAATTTTAATTATTTCCTCGTTATATTATAAGTAAGTGATCTTTGTGGGATTTTAACATATTTTATTAAAAAAGTTTCTTAAAAAAAATCAAAAGCTTATCTATTTAAATAGTTCATTTAAATCTGCCAAAAATACTATGCTGTCATTGATTATTATAAAATCTTTCTCTTCTTTAAAATCTTTTGACTTTAACTTTAGAAGTAGTTTTTGATTGCTTTTCTTCTTCTCGCTATTAAAAATAATACACAACGATTCATCTGAAATAGAAAATCCATTTTCTAATTTAATGAAACAATCCTCTTTAAGATTTGAATCTGAAAAAAATTCTTTCACAAAGTTAATTAAATCGTGATTGTCATTATCTATTTTTTTTGATTGATTATGTTTTTGCTTTGTTTTTTTATCTTGATCATTGGATACATTACCATTACTATTTAAGAAATCTAGGATCTTTTGAGAAACTTCATAATCAACCTGCTCTGTATCATTAATCTTTTTCCTTTGCTGTTTTAATTCTTTAATATTTTTAGGTGTATCCTGTTCCGTATTTTTTACTGTTTCAGTGTTTTCTTCTTCCAAATCATAATTGATCATTTTCTCTAAGAAATCAGAATTTTCGATCTCTCTCTTGATTTTATTTTCTATCTGATTCTTTTTTTCTGTTTTTATATCTTCTTTTAACATTATCGATGAGATATTTCCCCAGATATCCACCTTAATATCTGCGTCTGGTAGTAATTCTTTTATTTTGTTGCTAGTTTGTTTGTTAATATCCTTACTGATAGTATTAATATTGTTGATAATATTTTGCTTCTTTTCTCTTATTTTTTGAAGATGATCGGGTGTTAATTTTTCAACAAAGACTTTTCCATCTTTACCAACAAAGCTAACATCTTTTTCATTTCTGATCATATAGAGAATTAAATCCAAAGGCATTTCCTTTTGATTCTTTATCTGTTTTAGATCTTCCCTAACTTTTTCTAGTTTTTTAACTTCCCTAATTCTCATAGGGAGCTTCATAATATTTTTGAAAAATCCATTATCATTGATATTATTATCAATGTTATCAAATTCTACAATTGCATTTGTATTGTCTCTTTTAGCTTTCTTTACTCTCTTGGTTATTTTTATCAACAAAAAAAACAATACAAATACAATTATTATTGAAAAGATGAACAAAAAAATCATTTTATTATTTTCATAAGTTTCAATAGTAAAATTTATAAAATCAATGACCATATAAGCCAATTTAAAAAATAAATTCTTAAATAGATCGAAATTAATCATCATTGCCCTTAAAATTTTGATTTTTGAAATATTCTAAAGAATATTTACACATTTAAAAAGATTTAATAAGTATTATAAGATTTTAATATTATTTTAACTTATATATATACATATTAATGCAAAAAACTAAAATTTACACTAAATTGATAGATTTAGGGTCTTTTTAAAGCCATTTTTAGAGACACTCTTCCAAAACTTTTCACATTCTGCATTAGCAAAAGCTTTCTGTATTATTTTATCTTCATAAAAGACATCATAAAAATCTAAATTATCCAAGATTAAATTGTTATTTACATCATTTGTCGCTTCTTTTAAAAGCTCTATTATTGGTTTTTTGCTAAAAGATATACAAGCCATTTGTATGTATGTTTTCTGCTCTTTATCAATTGACAACTCATATACAATTGGTTTGTAGAATTTAAATGTCCTTGGTAACACATTTCCAAATGAATAAAGAATATTTGAAGCATATTCAAGAGCTATCATTAACGAAAAATTATTTTTAATGATATTCTTTCTAAAATTATCTTGTGATATTTTATAATTATCAATATAATCATTTCTTGTTGCTTCTGATAACAAACTACCAACACCTAAAACAAAAGCATTATATTCTACATTAATGGTATCAGGTTGATTGTTAAAAATAATAAATGGAAATGGTATATTATTCTTTTTAAGTTCAATTTGCTTATTAATGATAGTAGCAAATATATTATAAATACTCACAGATATTCTGTCTTTATTGAATAAAGAAATCACATCAATCATATTTTTAAAATCAATTAAATCTGTCTTTATTAAATCAACTTTTTTAAAATCTTCTAGCAACATAAACATCCTTTAATTGTAAAAATATATAGCCTTATATCAATTTAATTTATAAGACTATACATATGTATTTTTATTCTTTTTCTTTTTTGATCACTTTTGCATATTCCGTGATCATTTTAAACAAGTTAATAAACTCTTTTTCTTGAAATAAACTCTTTTGTCCTATTTCATCAAAAACCATTTTAAAATCATCTATTAACTCTTTATTGACTATCACTGTCTTTCCAAAGATAGAAGTTTTTTTTCTATCATCTTTCTTGTTCTGATCCTGAATGCTCTCTCTTAAAAGTTGAAATCTGCTCTTGTAATTACTCATTTTTGCTCCTTGAAAAAAAAATAAATTTAACATATGGCTTCTGATTTTCTATCATAGAAAACACCATCTTTAATTGTTTAAAATAACTATTATCTAGGATATTAACTCTGATAATTCCTTTATCTCTATCAATTCCTACCAACCTAAAAGAGTTTAAAAATTCTTTTTTAATCTCTTCATCATCACTAAAAAACTTCTTAATCAACAAATTTATCATGAACTTTATTTCATAGTTGATAACCTCCTTATGTTTTCTTGTAACATCAATTAGATAACCATTTTTGATAACTTTAATCTTATTAATATAGGCAAAAAATCGATAATCATTATTCAATTTGTCACTATCAAACATTGATGATATTTTACATCTAAAGTCAAAAATATCTATCTTTTTACCCCTTAATTTGATATAAAAATAACAATAATTATCATCATATCCTTTAAGATGAATATCCACTATTCTATTTCCATTAAACAATTTATCAATGAGTCTATTTAAAAATATACCACTATTTTTTATTTTTTTATTAGCTTCTATGATAAGCATTTTTTTAAAAGAAGACTCTAATTCTCTACCTCTTGTTGTTTTTCTAGTATCACCAATAAATTTTGTTATAATCTGGTTATTATCTTTGATAAAAACTCTCTTTTTTTTAAAATCAAAAGCAATTATATCTACATTCCTTTTTCCTTTATAGTAAGTATCAATATATGCTTTTTTCAACAATTTTATTGTATTGCATTCATCTAGGAAAAAATTATCTGATACACTATTAATATCACTTTTAGTAATAAAATTCATTCCGATATCCATTAATTTTATCCTTAAATTTATTATTACAATAATATCAAATTTAATCCTGATGTGTTATAATAAAAATATATTAAGCCATAAACGAAAGGATTAAAAATGTCAAAGACAAATACTCAAAATAACAACAATGCTGATGCAGACAATAACGAGAACATCATTAAAAATACAGCTACAAAAACAGATCAAAAAGATGTCGAAATAAGAAGATTTAATATAAGAAAACAACAACTGATTAATTATCTTACAAACACAAATCGAAATAATCCTGTATTTAACAATATGTTTTTTTGTTATTTAAACAGAGATAATGCAAGAGCAATGAGAGTAATAGAATTGACAAGAGGAAATAATTTTCAAAAGCAACTCTTATCAATACTAACAAAACAAAATGAAATCAATAAAGATCTGCGCAATTTTCAATTTGATTACAATAAAAATTCTCAGGCTATTTCTATATTGCTTAACTTAAAAAAAGCAGAGGAAGAAGCATTAAAAAAACTTGAAGAAATTCGAGAATTAATGAAATCTGTTTATGAAGAAACCGATAAATTAAAAAAATAATAAACTAGGGGATTAATATGAAAATATTCAATATTATGTTAAACACTCTAGTCATGTCTTCTTTTATCCTTGCTTCTAGCGATAAGGAATTAACCAAAAAAATCAATGAAATGCTTAAAAACAATAATGTCCCTGGAAGCATATCACAACTCAAAGATGTAGACATTAAAAATCTAAAAATAGGAATTCTAACTCTTAAAGACAAGGGTGAAATACCTATCCTTGTTGGTGATGATGCCAAAACAATTATCGTTATCAATGATGGAGTTCTTACCGAGAATGAAAAAGTTAGTGCCGTAATTAATTCTAGTATTCAACATACAATGAAAAAAAATACCACTTCCAAAATTGAGAAAATTGAATCTTATATATCCAAGAATAAAGATGCCTATTTGAGTATTAAGGGCGATATTAATCAGAAAAAAATCATTTATATATTTTCTGATCCAAACTGCCCATACTGCAAAAAAGCAATTTCTAAACAACTTTCAAAATATTTAACATCATATAGAGAAATTAGAATTATTCCTGTTGGTGTCATTAAAGAGGATTCTTTATTAAAGGCTAGTGATTTAATTGAGTTAAATAAATTAAAACTCTCTGATAAAGAAAAAATTAAAAGAATTAAGGAAATCTATAGCAATAGTTATTACTCTATATCTAAAGAACCTAGCCAAATTATCAAAAACAATGATAGTATGGCTATTGATATAGGAGTTAATGCTGTCCCCTATGAAATTGAAGGGCTTAATTAAGCTCTTCTGCTCTAAAAGGAAAAACATGTCTGAAAGAAAATATTATAAAAAACAAATTGTCTCATTGATGGATTCAATTAATAGCAGGATACTCGAAAGAGCTACTTTGACTAAATTAATTTTTCTTACAATATTTTCTAAGCATCACATAATGCTATTTGGTGTTCCTGGTGTAGGAAAAACTTATGCAATTAATACCATTATGCAATCCATTGATGGCGAAAGTGCTTGGGAAATTGTAATGTCAAAAGAAACAAAATTAAACCAGCTTATTCCTGAACCACAAAGAAATCCTCAAGAAGTTTTAACAGATGATCGTTGCATTTTATCTAAAAAATTCATCTTCCTAGATGAAATGTTTAAAGGAGATCAGAGCGTCCTAAATGCACTACTACCTGTTTTAAATGAAAGAGCATATCAATTATCAGGCGAAAGTTTTAAAATACCATTAAATTCTGTTTTTTCCGCAAGTAATGAAATCCCATCAGATGAATTCATTGAGCCATTTCGAGACAGAATACTATTCTGGTATGATGTTAAGTTGCTTGAAAACAATGATAGTAAGAAAAAATTTTATCAACAAAAATTCGATAAAGGGACTCCATTTGAAAAAACTTTAAACATGGAAGATGTGGAATATGTCAATGAATACATTTCAAAAACAGACTCGCTAAAGCTTAATGATGATATGGCTGATATATTTGCAAAAATAGTTAATCAACTTAGAAAAAGCTCAATTAAAATTTCTGATAGAAAAACAGGTGGTGATTTTATCTTAAAAGCCCTTAAAACTTCAGCTGTCTTAAACGATAGAGATCATGTCGATGAAAGCGATCTGCTTTTAATTAAACACTGCTCTTGGACTAATTTATCTCAAAGAGTAACTGCATTTGAAGCAGTAGAAAATATTCTTTTTGGATCACAGTCAAATATCCAAGCTAAAATTTTTAAAACGAATGCTAATCTTAATAGAACCATTGGTGATTTTAGCATTAAGACATCCGATCTATTGGACTTGGGAAAATTCTTGAGTTACAATGATTATAAGGTGGCATTTAATTTCTTAAAAGAATATAAAACAAACCTTGATGAGATCTCTAAACAAATTCAAGAAATTGAAGATGATATGAATTACAGAAACTCAATTGTAAAAAAGTGCCTAGACAACATTTTTATAGGTGAGGATGTTTATTCTTGCAAAATCCCATATAGCATTAAAAAAATACAAGATGAAATAAACAACATTATGTCAATGCATGAGTTAAAAATAATTGAAGTTTCAAAGTTTTTAGATACATTTTCAAGCTATGAAAAATATCAATTTGCATATGACAAAAACAATGAAATCTAATCGTGTAATTCTTTGAAGTATAATTTTGTTACTGTTTTGATTAAATAAAAGCAAATACTAATAGTTTTATCAATATTTTATCATTTAGGAGGGGGCTTGGGGATACTCCCCAAAAAGGGAGTGTATGAGAGGAAGCTCCTCTCATCAGTCTAAAGAAACACTCTCATAAATTTCTTTCAACTGCTTAGGCTTTAAATTTATCTTTAAATCAGAATCATCAACTCTTGCTTCAATTTTCCAATCACTAGCCAAAACAATACCTATAAATTTATTTTTATATGTTTTAACACAATTTTTGCTTATCCAAAAGCTAAAATCACAAAACTCGCTCTCATCAGGAAGATTAATTAAAAAGGATTTTTCAGTTTCTTTTTCAATAAATTTCTTTAATATAAAAATCTTAATCCACTCCATTTTCTCTTTGGTAGCATTTTCATTTTCTTGATCTAAATCCTCTTGTTGTTCGATCTCATCAAATTTTTGCTTTATAATGCTCTCTACTTCTCTCTTTATTTCTTCTTTTATCAAATCTTCTTGTTTAGCTAAACTTTTTTCTTTAGTTGGCTGCTCTAAAGCTGTAGATAATTTGTTTATTAGGTCTGATATTTTTTGAGGGATTTTAAGATTGCACCCATCAAAAATTCCATACATAAAAGCGGCATTCCTAAAATCTAATTGTGGTATTTCACTTAATGAAGAGCAACCTAAAAACATATGAGTAAAATCTTCACCTCGTGAAGTGTTCCAATTTAATTTTTTATCAAAGTTTTTGCAGTTTGCAAAAGTATAAGAAAAATCTTTAATATGGCTTGTGTCCCAAGTTTCAATACCATTAAAAAAATTATTGGATTTATTTGAAAAATAAGCAAAAATACCTGATAGGCTTACAATCTCGCTTATATCGATGTGTTTGCAGTTTTTTGCTTGTTTTAGGTATCTTCTTAATTCTGCACTATTTTTTGGTTTAAATTTATGCTTAGAAGTAGGCTCTGGAAAATATTCATTGGCAGAGTCAATAAAATCACTATCAATGCGTTTTGAAAACATATAACCAATTATTGTTACTACAATAATCATTGCAATAAGAATAAAAAAACCTTCCAAAACAAATTCCTTTAGTCTAAAATTTCATAGTTTTATTATATAGCATAAAAAATCAAAAGGAATAAAAGCAAAACTCTTATTCCTTTTTTGAAACAATCAAAAAACTTTCATTAAATAATAGCCACTATCTTTAATATATTGAGTGTCCTTGTGATTTTTTAAATATTCAACAAAATTGATAAAGCTGTTCTTTACCCTCTCTTGGTCTTCTTTTTCAAATATATTTTCTTCTTCAAGCATGTCTTTAAACAATATAGTATTGAAATTCCATTCAATGATATCTTTATTCAACCTATTGATATGTTCTGCATTAATTTGATATTGCTTTGCATTTGCTTTATAAGGCAAAAATGAGACATAAGTTCTTCTTAATAATTCAAGTAAAAGTCCAATGTTATTACTAAAGAACTTATTGCCACAATCCGCTTCATTTCTTGCTACAACTTTTAATCCTGACATATAAAACTCCTTATTAGATATATAAGTGTATTATATAAGCTATTCTATGGGCTTTCAAATGGGTAAAAAGATAGATTTATCCTCTTTTGCACACCTTTTTAATCAAAAACCACTCTTAATTAAAAATGTCGGAGTATGCTTATAAAAAAGAAAGGATTAATATGGAAAATAAAAATCATTTAGAAGAAGAAATCAAAGCAAAAATTCAAGCAGAAGGGATAGAAGCAACAATCAATAGCCTATTAAGTCAATACGAAGCAGATGGGGATCCAAATATAGCAAATGCTATTGAAGCACTTCTTGATCGACCAGAAGTTAATCCAGCCATAAGAAGTGGCACTCAAGAAAAAATGAAAGAAATTGAAGAGGAAATAAGAAGAGAACAAATAAAAGAAATGAGAAGACAAGAACAAAAAAAGGGAAGAAGCAGGTAATTCTTGGACTTTAAATACATAAGCTAAAAATTATTTAATAAGCAGGTTTTTAAATTAACCTGCTTTTTTAGTTAGATCAGCATCTCTTGCAAATTCATTCATCTTCTTCAAATTCAACAAAATCTTTTCCTAGTTCAATCACCACACATTTATCTCTCAACTCATATTCATAAATGCTGTCTATATTGAAAAAATCACCATCAACATTATCTCTCATAAAAACATTAATATCCCCATTTTCTTTTTTAATGCTCTCAAGCATCGCAATGACTTCAGTTATTTTCATTTTAACTCCATTATTTTTTTATATAGTAGGTATTATATATCGTATTTTAGGGGTTTTCAAATGTGTGTAAAATATTAAATAATATTTATTAATATTAAATAATATTGATATCTAATTAAAAATCAATGAAAATAAAAGCAAAAACTCTTAAGTTCTTCTGTTTTTAAATCTAATCCAACAAATAAAATATCCCTACTTCTTCAACATATTGCTATCAATATTAGCACTAGAATATAGTTAAGATACAATAAAAAATCTCAATTCTTTTAAGATCATAAAAAAATATATCACCACCAACCAACAAACAAAAATATCCATACCAATCAGCAATAAAAATTCAGATTTAAACAATGCCGTCAAAAAGAAAAATCCAAAAAATAGAATAATATTTACTACAACTGAAAATAAGAAGCTAAAATCTTGCATTTTTGTTGTATTGCCCCCTCCTCTTGTATCAGACAATAAACCATTTGAAAAATGTCTTCCACTTTTAATATTTGAAAAAATTCTCATTGTATTATTTTTAAAATTTCTAGCTTTGTCTTTAATGGTGATCGATATTTCTTTTATTACATAAAAAATTTTAAAAGCGATAAATATAATCACTTCGATCGCCAAACACAAAAATAGTAATTTAATAGTTTGCATATATATGGATTTTCCAAAGAAATAGGTGGTGGTGGAAGTTGCAAACAATATTAAAAAAAATATTATCTGCAACTTAAAGTCTTTAAGTATCTTTTCTTGAATAATCATGATATTTTTTGACACTCTTCACATAAAACTCTGTAGTTATCGCCAACAATTTCTTGCCCTATTCTTTGATGATAAAAGGCATTTTTTGAATGACAGATATCACATTTTGCAGTCATAATCTTAATTTCAGAAATATGTTTAAATAAAATTCCAACATAATCAAACATTTTCTCATCAAGATCATGTGTTAAACCCGCCAAAAAGAATCTTTTATCATTTTTATTTTCTATCACCCTCTTAATAAAATCTAAATCAAAAAGATGTATTTCATCAATAAAAATTACCTTAAAACCTGAAAAGCTGGTATCTTCGTTACCAAAGACAATTTTATTGGTTTCAAAATGAATGTTTTTTCTCGTGATAAAATCTCTTGTATCAGATTTTGGTCTGATGTATAAAACTTTTGCATTTTTGGTCGCATATCCCAATGCTTTTTCTATTAAATACGCACTTTTGCCCGATTTCATCGTTCCTGTAAAAAAATTAATCATAAATTTTCTCCTTGATAAAAAATCTATATTAAATTTTAAATCTTTTTGAATCGAGTTTCAAATAAGGAAAAATATCAAGCTTGATTATATTGGTTAATATTTGTTTTTATGCCTTACAATCTTTGGAGGATTATAGAGATAGTAATAAATCGTTGTCATTTCCTCTTCTTCGTGCCTTAAAGAATCAAGGGGAAAAAATAACATTTTATTATCAACTTTTAAAAAGCTATTGTTTGATTGCAGTCTAAAGTATGTATTGCCAATAAATCTTTTAACTACCTCTTCTTCATTAAGGTCTTTTTTCCAGAATAAATCATCAAAAAATGAAGCTACTTTAAATCCATTTTTGTATTTAATTACTAAGATTAAAAGATCTTTCTTTTTTGCAAGTAGTTTTTCTTTTAAAAACTTATTCTGCCTATACCAACGATGACTTTTTATAAAATCTTCCATACTAAGAAACTCTATATTAGGAGCTGTTAAAAATACATCGCCGCTACCTTTATTTAAATAATGCGATAAAACCTGCTTCCAGTTTGCTACTTCGTATGGATTTACATAATCATATTCAATAATCATTTTACTCCTTTTTTAAGAGCATAGCATAATAATGCTCTAAATAATTCTATTTAAATAAGTTCCTTTAACACAAAATCAAATAAAATTTTTAGGAAATTATACAATCCATATTCTAGTTATTTCAAATATTATTTAATATTATTTAATATTAATATTTTTTGTCTTTTCAAAATAATGCACTTGATGTTAAGGAATTTGTTTGCAATCTAATTGGAAGTTTTTTACATCTTCTTTTGGGATAGTGATATTTGGAACAAAGTAACATTCTT